>ENA-OUQF01000185-OUQF01000185.1-human-gut-metagenome-genome-assembly--contig:-NODE-185-length-58651-cov-6.247781_pt1 | contig 58651 bp, 49 predicted proteins | sample MGYA00237947_ERZ548826 | MGnify/ENA primary metagenome ERZ548826 (study PRJEB26490, sample SAMN05194701) | human gut metagenome | biome: terrestrial biome; feature: human-associated habitat; material... | reverse complement strand
TATTCAAATGTATCCGAATTAATAGTAACAAATAAATTATTAGATAACAATAGAACATAACTAAAATATACTACGAGAAAAGTGCAAATTTTTATTAATAATTGTTATAGTCATTATTCTATGATAAAATGTATACAGATGAAGGAAACTTCATATAATTAAAAAGGATACATTTGATTTTGCAGATCAGATGCTTTCCCATATTTTGTGGTTTGCATCTGAATTCAACAGTTGTTGAATCAGATGCTATTTTTTTATCTATATAATAAAGTAAATATTATTATAAATAGTAGTAATATTACAACAAAGGTTTGTTTTTTTGTCATAAGTATCACCACCCTTCTAATTATAATAGAAGGGAAAGCATCTGATATTCAAATGTATCCGAATTAATAGTAACAAATAAATTATTAGATAACAATAGAATATGACTAAAATATAGTACGGTAAAAGTAAGAATTTTAAACATGACCTAGTTTATGTTTTCTTTTTAAGCATATCTTTCTAAATAACTCTACAGGAATAACCGAAAAAGCACAAAAAAGCATAATTTCTATTTCCTTAAAACTAAGTCCTACTGTTCTAAATAACTCACCTCCATAATAAATAAGAATAAACTGAACTATTACAATAAATAATATAACTAGCATAAACATTCTATTTTTAAATAGATTAGCAAAAATATTAAGCCTTGATGTTCTAGCATTAAAACTATTAAAAATACTTATAAAAATAAATAGTCCAAAGAAGGCAGTTAAAAAATACTTATCATTTATATCAGTTCTAAAGAATGAATGAATATAAGGACTCTTTAAAAAGAAAATACAAAGTAGGGATGAATAAATACCAATAAAAACTATTTCATGTATCATATAATTATTTAAAATAGGTTCATATCTATCTTTTGGTTTTTCCTCCATATATTCAAGAAGAGGAGCTTCATAGGAAAAGGCTATTCCTGCTAAAGTATCCATAACCATATTAATCCATAACATCTGAATAACTGTTACTGGCGTAGCTACTCCTATAAAAGGTCCAATAATTGATAAGAATACAGCACAAAAGTTAACAGTTAACTGAAAAATAATAAACTTTCTAATACTCTTAAAAATAGTTCTTCCATAAAGAATTGCCTTAGTAATTGAATAAAAATTATTATCAAGTAAGATAATATCACTTGCTTCTTTGGCTACTTCTGTACCACTATTCATAGCAAAACCTACATCAGCTTTCTTTAAAGCCGGAGCATCATTCACTCCATCACCAGTCATCCCTACTACTAATTCTTCTTCCTCAGAAATTCTTACTAGCCTACTCTTATCTTGAGGAAGGGCTCTTGCCACTACTCTTAGATTTCTTAAGTTTTTCTTTAATTCACTATCAGACATATTAGCAAGATCAGTACTAGTTAATACTAAATCAGTACTGTTTTTTATAATACCAACTTCTCTTGCTATAGAAGTAGCTGTTTCTTTATTATCTCCAGTAATCATTACTACTTGAACACCAGCATTTTGAACAATACTAACTGCTCCTTTACTTTCTTTTCTCAATTCATCTTTAATAAGTAGTAAAGACAAAAGAACAATTTCATCACTATCATTCTTACTATAACCAGTTAAAATAACTCTAATACCACACTTTGTATACTCATTTAATTTTTTTAAAAGAGTGGAAGATATAAATCTTGTTTCTCTACCATCAAGTGATAAATACTTACTACATTTCTTTAATAATAACTCAGGACTTCCCTTAATATAAGTGATATTTCCATTATCATTAACTACTACCTTGGAATATTTATCTTTACTATTAAATGGTTTTTCTTTAATCTTTGGTAATATAACTGGTTTCTTATTAGAAATAAAGTTTACACAAGCCTGGTCTGTAGCATTACCACCAATAAATTTTTTTGTTACTTTGTCATAGCTACAACTATTATTTTGAATTAAAGATTCATCTAATAATCTTAAGTATTTTTTATGACTAGTCAGTTCCTTATTACTACTAACTACTTTCCCATCTCCTAAAATCATCCCTATTACTTCAAGTTCACCTTTAGTAAGCGTACCTGTCTTATCCGTAAATAATATATTTAAACTACCAGAAGTTTCTATTCCTACTAACTTTCTAACTAAGATATTATCTTTAAGCATCCTTTTCATATTACTAGATAAAACTAAAGTTATCATCATTGGTAATCCTTCTGGGACTGATACTACTATCATCGTTACTGCTAAAGTTAAAGCATATAAAAGATGAGCAAATAATAAAGACAAATCACTACAATAGGTAATTATTTTATTTATATTAAATTGATTATTAATAATTAAAGAAAAGAATAGATAGGACAAAGCAACAAAGAAAGCTGAACAATAACCAATTCTACTAATTATAGTTGCTAAATGTCTTAATCTAGACTTAAGTGGACTTTCTGGTTGCACATCTTGTAACTCTTTAGCTATTTTTCCATAGAAAGTGTTAACACCTACTTTAGTTACTAACATCTTACCTGTACCTTGATAAATAACACTACCTCTAAATAGTTCATTTGTCTCTTTAGGATTAAGTCCTTTTCTAAAAGGATATTTATATATTTCTTTACTTTCCCCTGTAATTGATGACTCATCAATTGTTAAATTACCTTCTAGTAAGATGCCATCAGCTGGTATTTTCTCACCATACTCTAAAAGAATAATATCCCCTACAACTATCTCTTCGATAGGAATACTAATAATGCCTTCAAATCTTTTGACTTTAGCTTTAGTCTTAGAGGATTCTTGTTGTAACTTATCAAAGGCTTTTTCACTACCATATTCTGATAAAGTAGAAATAAATGAGGCTAGAAAGATAGCTATTGCTATACCAACTGTTTCATACCAGTCAAAGTCTTTTATTAAAAATACAGTTTTTATTCCAAGAGCAATTAATAGAATACGAATTATAGGGTCACCTAAACTTCTAAGTAATTGTTTAAAAAAGGTATCTCTATGAATTGTTTCTAAAGCATTATTACCATATTTTTCTCTTGACCTAGTTACTTCTTCCTTACTTAACCCATCAATTCTAATCTTTTCCATAGATACCCTCCTAATAAATGGTATGTTATATTAGAAAGTAGTATCTAAAGAAAAACTATCTAAAATTAGACAAAAAAACAGATAAGAGTTAACTTACCTGTTACTTATATTCTTATTTACTTTTTACTAACGCGATATAATTATTTACTTGGCTAGCCCAAGTGGTACTAGCTGCATATTTTGGTCCCATAGCATTTGCTGTAGTTAAACCTTTAGATACATAGTTTTTATATAGGTTATCAACATAACCCATAATACCTTCATCTAGAGTTGGATATGCTTTATAGCTTCCCCCTCCACAAGATGGACCACCTTTTTGTCCACCTACATTGTTACAACTACGAACTAGATTACTACACATTCCACTATTGCATCCAGTTTCATGTAAAATAATAGCAGTAGCTAAATAAGGATCAACACCTAATTGTAAAGAATAACTAGCAATTAAGTAACCTTTTCCAGCTATTGTTGACTTTAAACTTCTATTTAATTTTTCTGCTAACTGATTTAGAGTCATTCCATCATAAACGATTGGATCAACTGGTGTAGTTGAGACGTCTTCATAAGTAGTTATCTCTTTAACTTCATCTTGAACTTCTACCTCTTCAGTAGGAGTATTGTCATCTGTTAAAGGATTCTCAACTTTCTCTTCTACTATATTATTATTTTCATTTTCTTTCTGACTTACTTTTTCTACTGTACCAGAAGATAAATCCTTCATAGTAACTTTTTCATAAATTACACTATTTTCCTTTTCTATTTGAAAAGACCTATACTGTAAAAATATAGCGGCTCCTATCATTGAAACTCCTAAGAATCCAAGTGATAAGCTAAGCCTATTCGCTTTTTTCATAGTTCCTCCTTCAAATAAGAACATCTATATTGTAGCAAATATGTATAGTTTTGTCAAATTGCTGACTTTTTAACAATAAAGCCTTGTGTTTTATTATATTATTTATCTAAAAAAAAGACTAAACTTCTATCAAGCTTAGCCCTACTTTTTTATGTTCTAAATCAATACTATCAACATAGCAATCAACTATATCTCCTACTGAAAATTTTTCTGATGGATGACGTAAATACTCATTACAAAGTTTGGATATATGAGCTAGTCCATCATTTTTTAAACCTATATCAATAAATAGTCCAAAATCGACAACATTACGTACTGTTCCTTGTAGTTTCTCACCTTTTTTCAAGTCTTCAATATGAAGAATATCACTTCTTAAGACAGGTTGTGGATACTTATCTCTTAAATCCCTTTCTGGTTGTTTTAAACTAGAGATTATATCATCAAGAGTATATTTATCAATATCAAGTTTTCTTATTATCTCATCTTCATTTATTTTATCTAAAGTTTCAATTAGTTTCTCACTACCTAAATCATTTACAGATAGATTTAAATATTCTAATAGTTTTTCTACTTTTTCATAGCTTTCTGGATGGACACTTGTTTTATCAAGAGGATTATCACCATCTACTATTCTTAAGAATCCAATAGATTGTTCATATACTTTTGGAGTCATTCCCTTAACTTTTAGTAATTCTTCACGAGACTTAAACTTTCCTTTTTTATCTCTTGTATCAATTAATTCTTTAATAACTTTTTTATTTAATCCTGATACATAAGAAAGTAAACTACTACTTGCTGTATTAATATTAACTCCTACCCCATTAACTGTTTTTAATACAACAAATCCTAGTGATTCATCAAGTTTTTTCTCGGGTACATCATGTTGATATAATCCAACCCCAATACTTTTAGGATCAATCTTAACAAGTTCTGCTAAGGCATCTTGAATTCTTCTACCAATAGAAATAGCACTTCTTTTTTCTACCGTTAAAGAGGGAAATTCACTAATTGCCAAAGGACTAGCTGAATAAACTGATGCCCCTGCTTCACTTACTATTACATACTCTACTTTCCTTTTGGCATCTTTAATAGTATCTGCAATAAAAGCTTCACTTTCCCTAGAGGCTGTTCCATTACCAATAGCAATTATATCAATATTATATTTATCAATTAGTTCTAATATTTTCTTTTTACTACCTTCTATATCGTTATGGGGTTCAGTTGGATAAATAACTGCTATTTCAAGTGGTTTACCTGTCTTATCAAGTACTGCTAATTTACATCCTGTTCTAAAAGCTGGATCATACCCTAAAACAACTTTATCTTTTAATGGTGGCGTAAGCAGAAGATGTTCTACATTAGATGAGAAATTTTCAATAGCTCTATCTTCACCTTTTTCTTTTAAGTCTGCTCTTATCTCTCTTTCTACACTAGGAAGAATTAATCTTTTCAAGCTATCTTTAATAGCAGATTTTACTAAAGAATTAACAAAAGATTCCTTCTTAATTATTTTCTTTTCTAAAAACTCTATAATTTTTTCTTCATCATAATCAAGTTTTACAGTTAAAATTCCTTCTTTTTCTCCCCTATTAATCGCTAAAATTCGATGTGGTTTTAATCCTTTTAACGGTTCAGAAAAATCATAATAGATAGTATAAGTAGCATTTTCATCTACACTATTTTTCTTTTTCTTACTAGTAAGTGAAGCATTTTTATATAGAAAACTTCTAATCCACTTACGATAATAAGCATTATCACTTATCCATTCAGCAATAATATAACTAGCTCCAGTTAGGGCTTCATCTATAGTTTTCACCTCATCATTAACAAACTTACTAGCTAAACTATCAAGACTACCTGTCTCTTTAAAAGTCATAATCATCTTAGCAAGAGGTTCAAGTCCAAGAGCAATAGCTTCTGTTGCTTTAGTTTTCTTCTTTTCTTTATATGGTCGATATAAATCTTCTACTTCTACTAATTTTTGACAAGCTAAAATTTCATTTTTTAACTCTTCTGTTAACATCTTTTTCTCATCTATTAATCTAATAACATCTTCTTTTCTCTTTAATAGATTCTCTTGATAAACATACACTTCTTCTATCTTTCTAATTACTTCTTCATCTAAAGCTCCAGTTGCTTCTTTTCTATATCTTGCAATAAATGGAATAGTATTTCCTTCGCTTAGTAAAGTTAGAACTGTTTGTACTTGTTTTTCACTAATGTTTAAGTCTTTACTCATTTCTTTAATAATTATTTCATTCATCTTGTATTACCTTCCTTACTAATCAAGTATAATATTTTAATAGTTAATCTTTCAAGTTATTTCAAGAAAAGATTACAATAAATTTATCTCTTTTAACGATAAACTAGTATGTTTACTTATTTCTTCTTTTGATAGATTTGTACTTATTTCTATTCATTTCATTTACTTTTTCAGCACCATAATAAGCATTAAATTTATCATCTTTTCTTAGTCTATCTAACTCATCCATAATAACAATTCCTTCCTTATTACTATTTACTATTCTTTTAAGACTATTATTATCTTTAGCAGTTAACATCGATAATAACATCTCATTCTTATTGTCACCATTATAACAAATGTCCTTATAATTTTCTAGATAGACATCATAGATTTTTACCCCTTTCTTTACTAAATCATAATTTTTATTTCTAAGTTCATATAGTAATACGCCAGTACCATTAGTAAATTTTTCTCTATTTAGATTTATTTGTATCACCTGTTTAGCATAATAGTTATTTCCTTTTTCATGTCTACTACCAGCAAGTCTAAAGGCATAAGTTAGATTTTTAATTGAGGTATACTCACCTATTTGATTATTAATTTCAATATTAACTAATATATCACCATTTTCAAGTAATAAATCAAGTCTTAATTCTTTAATATTATTACCAGAGTTTAACTCATTATCTACTAGAATATAGTTAGTTAAATCAATACCGATTATATCACTAAACAGTTCTAAATAGATGTCTCTAGTCTCCTTCTTTTTCATTAAATATTTCATAGTTGTATCTGCTAGAATACTAATAAATTTGTTATCATTCATTTTCTAATTTCCCTTTCTTTTTTTAGAGTGTGATTACTATAACAGATACAATTTTTAATTGCAAACAGCCAATTTTCAAATTTCCGGCTCACATTTTCGGTGATTTTCTATTTTGAATACCTGAAATATAAAAATTCAGGATAGTTTTTACCCTGAATTTACAAAATTGGCATCGTCTAAATTTTTTTATCTTTTTAATAACCAAGTCTCAATATCTCAAATTGAGCATTTAAACTAGTACCTTTACTTCTAGCCTCACTACTAGTTGCATATAAAAGATCAAAAGCAAACTTCTTACCTTCATCTCTTCCAATATCCGGTCCTCTATCAAGTACTATTCCAACAAAAGTACCTTCCTTGCTATTTGATACTCTTACAATTGTCCCAAAAGGATATTTTCTATCTCCTGCTAGAATACGCACTTCACTATACTGACTATCCATATAAGTGATATTGTTTTCATCTATTCTATAACCTGAAGAAGTATGTGTCCCAATATCAGAGCCATAACCACTCATTTTTCCAGTAAAAACTTCACCCTGATAATACTTATTAGTAGAAGTGTTAGTAGTATTATCACTACTAACTGGTATAGATTCTTCCTCTTTTGGAGTATTAACTACTACCTTTTTCTCTTCTTGAACTTTTTCTACAACTTCTTTACTATTATCTTCTTCTTTTTCTTCTACAGTAGGAGTATCTTCTTTTATTTCTTTAGTTATTATACTACTATTAACAAAAGTATCTAATCTCTTAACCGATACCGATTTGCTATCTGGTACTACTGTTGTAACTGTTAAAATAGTAGCCATTACTAGACAAGTATCTATAAAAATAAATAATTTTTTCATTTAATCACCTATTAATATTTTACTAGTTAGATAAATAATTGGCAATAGTAATTATTACCACTTGATAAAATAACTCTTTATAACCTCATAATCAGAATATGGAAGATACTCCTTACCAAGAGCCATATAATTATCCCTACCTTTTCCAGTAATAAATACTATATCATCCTTTTCTGCCATAGATAAAGCCCTATATATAGCATCTTTTCTATCAATAATTCTCTCATAATTAGTTAAATTTGATTCTGATACTAAATCATCAATTATTTGATTAACATCTTCTTCTCTTGGATCATCCATTGTAAAAATAACATAATCAGATTTTTCTAAAACTACTTTACCCATACTTGGTCTTTTTTCTTTTTCTCTTCCCCCAGCAGATCCTGTAACCGTAATTATTCTATTTTTCTTAATCTTATCTAAATATGTAAGTATCTTATCTAAAGCATCGGTTGTATGAGCATAATCTAACATAATCATGTATTTATCAGTAAATGGTAAAACCTCTAATCTTCCTTCTATCTGATTTAAATTTTCTACTCTTTTTAATACTTCATCTATATTAATACCTTTAGCAAGACAAGTTAAAATAGCAGGAGCAAGATTAAAGACATTAAATTCACCTAATAATGGACTTAAAACAGTATAGTCTTGATTATTATATCTAAAAACAATTTTCATCTTATTACCTTGTTCTTCATAATTCTTTATATAAAGCGTATCATTTTCATTCATACCATAAGTTAAAACAGTACCTTTGCTACTATGTAAAACTCTTTCATAGTTTACATCCATACTATTAAGAATAGAATAGCCATCTTCACTAACTTGTCTAAATAATTGACACTTACAATCTATATAATTTTCTAAAGTTTTATGAATATTCAAATGGTCTTCTGTTATATTAGTAAGGATAGCAATATGGTACTTAATATCATCAAGTCTATGTCTAAAGAAAGCTTCGCTTGACGCTTCCATTACAGTTATTTTACATTTATCATTTACAAATTCATCTAAATACATGTAAAGTCTATCAACATCAGGAGTAGTATTACGCATCGGTAAAGACTTATTTTTCCACTTACGTCCATTAGTACCAAGATAAGCACAATCATCACCTAATAATTGATAAATAATTTCTGCTACCGTTGTTTTACCATTAGTACCAGTAACCCCTATCATTTCCATTTTCTCATAAGGATAGTCATAATACTTAGAACATAATTCTCTTAAATAGCTATTAGTGTCATCTACTTTTATTATAGGAACAGCTTTTTCTCCTACATCTTTAGATACTACAACAGCACAAGCTCCATTTTCGATAGCCTCATCTATAAAGTCATGTCTATCAGCAGTAACACCCATTGTACAGACAAAAATATCTCCTTTTTTGACATCCTTAGAGTTTATTTTTATACCCTTCACTTCACAATTATTATCTATATTATTAAAAAGTTCATTTAATTTTTTCATTTCACTCACCTACTATTAGTATAATCGAAATCTAAAAAGAAATAAACATTTACTTTTTAGTTGACTGTTATAAGGTTAAATTTTATCTCGTTCTTCCCTTTTGCTCATTAATCTTTTGATAATTACATAATCTTTCTAGTTGCCTTTCATCAATATGAATGACTTTTCCACCTACAGGATTAATTGCTATACCACCAAATACAACCCATATTGCATCAATTGGTGTACTTGGCATCGAAGCCCAGCCATCTGTAAATATTATTTTATTTTCAACTCTTCTTGAGAAAGCACTTACTGCTACATCAAAGTCTGTACCTCCTCCACCTTCAAATTGCATATTTTCTATATCTTTTTCTGTTCTTATATCATGGAATCCATAAAATTTTGTATCAAAGCATCCTACTTTTAATCTTGAATGTTGCAATATATTCTTACATTCTCTTAAAAAGTTTCTCAATAATACCTCATCTATTGATCCACTTGTATCTAAAACAATTTCTGTTTCAGAAATTGGTTGTTCCTCTAAATTAGCAGTAACTATCCCATTTTCTAATGTTGCGTTTCTATAAGACCAATCAACATCATACTTAGTAGTCTCTCTTAAAACATAACGCCAATCAATCAATGGTTTAGCAATTCCTATATCACTAACAGTTCTAATATCACCATTAGATGTATTTCCAACTTGTGATGCCCGCTTTGCAATTTCTTCTTTTAATTCTTCTAATTTTCTTTTCTTATCTTCAAGATTCTTTCTAAAGGATTCTTTTTCACCCATACTTTCAAGATTTTCCTGTTTCTTTTCAAGTTCAGTTTTCTCTTTATCTTTTCCTAATAATTTATCTAATAAGCTCTCTTTTTTATCAGTTTTTTCTTGTTGTTCTTTATGTTTTTTTACTGTTTGTTCCCACATACTGTGAGTATCATGGCCAACATCTTGTTTTGATTTGTCTTCTTTTTGTGAAATTTTCCCAGATTCACCACCACTCTGTTCTTGTGATTGAGGTTGTTGGTAATTATTTCCACCTTGATTACCACTACTACTTTGTTGTTGATTTTGTTGCTGATTGCCTTGTTGAGTTTGTTGACTATCATCTTGTCCATTTTGTTGTTTTTCTTTCAATAGTTTTTCATATAGCTGTTCTGCATCATAATCAATAGCTTCTGCCATATCAACACCACCTGGCACCATTTTTAAACCATCACTTTTTAAAAACTGATTAATAACTCCATCAGTAGCAATATACCATAATCTCTGATCCTTACCATTGCTTCTTAATATATGATTAAATGCAATATGACATACTTCGTGAGCAAATATAAAAGTTTGTTCTTCAACACTTAATCTTTCTAAAAATTCAGGATTATAGTATATTGTTTCTCCATCTGTACCTACAGTTAGTATCTCTTTATCTTCTTTATAATCAACATTTGCTACTACGCTTCCAAAAAAGGGATACTTAACAAGCATTTTTCTTTTTAATGCTACAATATCATATTTCATATCTCTTACCTCAAATTCGTGCAACTAATGAAAATATCTCTTCATTTATTTTATCTTTATTAATTTCATCAGCAGTAACTATTATCACACAATTTTTAGGCAATTCAAATGTAGATATTTTTCTATATCCTAATAATTCGCAAAATTTTAATTGTTCTTCTTTAGAAATAGTATCTATTTTATCAATTATTAGTATTCTACTATCATTTGTGCTAAGTATCTCATCAAGCCATTTTGGTGGCATAAAATTTTCTCCATCATAATGACCATTTAAGTCTTTAACATCAATAGTAGCCGGTAATACAACAGCAATATCCATCTCATTAAAAGACATAAAATCAATTAAAAGTGGTGCTACATTTGCCTTTACGTATGATAATAACATTTCTTTTCTATTTTCCATTATTTCTTTATTCCTCCTACCGGCATGTCAGCTAGTTTTGCTTCTGCCATTATCTCTAATCTATTTTCATCACCATGTGTCCATAATGAATCAAAAATTGCTCCAAATTCTGGTCCTAAATCTTTAGCAAATCCTCTAACTTTTTCTAAATTATCATCATCTACTTGTGTTAATCCCATAGTTGTTGCATATTTTCCGGCAGTGTTTAAAGCTTTTACATCCCTCTCAGTATAATTATCATTTATTACATCAGCTAATGTTATTGTCGGTTGATTACAAAACTCAACAAATTCTCTTGTTATGTCTTCTCCTACCAAGGCTCTTAGCATTTCTGGATTTCCTGTTTTATAAAGCATCTTGGATGCCATTTCCCATTTTCTTGGATCAGCATTAGGTTTTTCTCCATCATATTTACTCCTTAATGTTTTACCATTTCTATAAGCAATATAAGAATAAATTGCTGGATGTATATTGTTTTCACTTGCCCATTTTAACCAACTTTGTGTTGTTGTTTTTATATAAACATGTGCAAATCTATTAAATAGTGGTTCTGCTAATTGATTAGCTGCTAATGAATCTTTCATATCGTTTCCAGCTGCTACTATTCTAGCATTATCTGGTAATTTCCAGATACCATTTACCTCTTTATCTAAAACTATATTAAAAGCAATACCTTGAATACTAGGAAGAGCATTTGTTATTTCATCAAAGAATAATATATGAAACCTATCAGGTTCCTCTTCACATTTATTCTCTAATTTTTTAAGCCATGTTGGTTTAATATCTATCATTTCTCCTGTTGCAGCATTATATACACTTTTACCATTTAGACTCTCTGGTGTCGCATTACGAAGATATATTATTTCACAAGTAGGATCTATTTGTTTTACTCTAGCAGACTTCCCCTCTGATGATGGTCCATGCAAGAATACTGCTATATCACTTTCTACTGCTCCTTTTATTATATCTTCTTCACTTACTTGTCCAAATTTTAAGCCATATGGATTTCTCTCAAACTTTTTCTGCTCCTCTGGTAACATATCTTGAACATAATCAAGTTTTACAGACTGAGTTAAATCATGAAGCATATACTTATCAAGATACTCTTTCATTTCTGTTTTACTAAAATCACCTTTATAATTAGTTCTTTTATCAAGAAATCTTATTCCAGAAACCAATCCTTTTTTTGAAATTAAAATTCCTTTTCTATCATCTATCAACCATTTAACCGGTGATACTTCTACCCAAACGTAATCACCATCTCTATATTCAACACCATTTGAAAGCTTGAATTTATTGCCACCCAAATCAGAGTTAGCTTTTATACGAATATATTCCTTTCCTTGATATTCGTATTCTTCATAAGTTATAGGTATAAATCCTATATCACAGTCATCATATTTTACAGAATCAAATGTGTAACTTCTTCCTGTCTTATTCATTCCTCTATTATATTCTGATTCTAGTATATTTTGCATTCTTGAATCAGCAGCATTTTGAGGATATTTTCCATATTCTACTTCTTCTGCTCCATGTATCCCCTCACTCTGTTCGGGGGGAATTTGAGAAAAGATTACAGAAGATTGCAAAGCTGGGCGAACAACACCAGTACGTAAAGCCCTAAAAATGTAGCTCCTACTACCATTCTCATTGAACACGATGGCATTATTACCACCATCATCAGATCTAGTCCAAAACCAACCAGTTCTACCAGTTAAAGATCTATCTTCATATAAATAACTACCTGTTAAAATACATAAATCTGTAATTGCAGCACTAGTTCCATACTTTTTTATTACTTCTAATTGTTCTTCATTATCATCACCCAAGACTTGTCCAACAGATAATAAAGTTAATTCTTGATTGATCATTTTAATCATCTCCTCATATATTATTTCAGAATATAATGTTATTTTTACAAATTTTATTACTATAAACAAATTATATCAAATAAAAAACATTATTATAGTATAAATATGTATCCTTTTTTAAATATAATTCTACTTTTTAGGAAATCTAATTATCTTATCCTCATCAGAAGTTTTTACTTTTACTTTCTTTAGTTTATTAGCATAATCTTCCCTACTACCTCTATATAGTGTATCTTCAGCTAGAATAGAATCTGCTAAAGAAGAGAAAGTTACACTCTTCTTAGAATCTACTACTGTATAAGCAAAACTTCTTCCTAGAATATTCAAGGAAAGAGTGGGATTACAAAGATTATCACTATAATCTCTATGACTCTTTCTAGTAGACTCAATTAACAATCTAATTAATTTATCAGCATCTTCCATTCTTATATTTAATTTATTTTCATATTCTATTCTTTTAGTATTTAATATATCATAAAGAACCTCTTCATTTGGTTCATCAATTACTACCTTGTTAAATCTTCTTCTAAAAGCTTTATCATCTAATATATATTTTTCATATTCTAAAGTAGTAGTAGCTCCTATTATTTGTATCTTTCTATTACTTAAATAAGACTTAATCATATTTGCTATATCTATATTATCACTAGAACTTTTACCAGCTCCCATAATCATATGTATCTCATCAATAAAGAGTATTGTATTATTATCTTTTTCTAAGCCACTAATTAACTTGTCGAGTTTAGCTTCCAAATCACCTCTATAAGTAGTATTAGCCATTATCTTTACTAAATCTAGAGAAAATATCTTTTTATCTTTTAATATATTAGGAACTTTATTATGGTTAATAAGATATGCTAAATGTTCAACTACTGCTGTTTTACCAACACCAGCTTCTCCTATTACAATTACATTGCCAGGAGCAATTAAACTAGCTTCTAAATCTCTTATTTCTTTTTCTCTTCCTTTTATATTTTTACCAATATCACCAGTTAAATAGTAACCAAAGCCAGTCAAATTAGTCTTTTCTTTATTTGGCTTAATATCTTCTAAAAAATCTTTTTCATCTAAGTTAAGTAATCCCTTACTTACATCAGATATACTTATCTTATTATCTTTAAAAAAACTCTTTATAGCATCACTATCATCTCTATATTCATAAATAACATTGTCTACTAAGTTAATTATATCTATTTGATTCCACTCATAAGTATTAGTTATTTTCTGTAAAAAACTACCATAGCCATGTATAAACTCTGATTCTAACTGATCAGGATATAGTTTTAAGACATCAGTTAAATCAATATCTAAATAATCAATAATCTTTTCTATAGTAATACTGTATCTCTTAAAATAATCATTTAATTTCTTATCACTATCTAATATAGCTATAAGAGTAGCAAAAGAATATTTATCTACTATATCCATTGATTTTTCCATTGAGTGTGAATAATAATTTATTTTTTTATATTCTAACACTTTATATATTTCAATTGCTTTAAAAACAACGTCTTTAATCTCTTTTCTTGCTTTAGATTTAAATTCTAAATAATCATTTACAAACATTTGAATCCCCCTTTATAGACAAAAGCAGAAAGATTATATTCTTTCTACTCTTAGTCCTACAACTATATCGTTTAGTTCCATATCTTTTTCAATATTTTGATCTTCTAATAAAGAATCTGCTAATGTCTCATTTTTAATATATTCATCATATGATGCTAACATCTTATCAAACATTTCATCTCCATGATAATACAAGTTAATATGATCAGTTATAACAAAGTCTGCTTCTTTTCTTAAACTTTGTACTTTTCGTACTACTTCTCTAGCAAGTCCTTCTAATATTAAGTCTTCTGTTAATGAAGTATCAAGAACAATACTTGTCTTACCATTACTAGCAGCACAATAACCTTTTTTATTTTTAAGAGTGGTTAATATCATATCTTCTGTAACATCAATTTCTTCTCCTAAGAAGTTCATCTTAAAGTATCCTGCTTTTATCTTATTAACATCATTAATATTTAGCTTACTAACTGCTTCTTGAAAGTCTTTCATCTTAGGTCCAAATACTTTACCTACTACTTTAAAGTTTGGTTTAACAATATAATCCATATACTCAGTCATATCATCTTTATAGACAATTTCTTTAATATTAAGTTCTTCTTTAATAATACTTTCAAAGTCTTCAATAACTGCTTCATCAACAAGTGGTAAAATCATAAAGTTAAGAGGTTGTCTTACCTTAATAGCAGCATCTTCTCTAGCATTTCTTCCTAGACTACAGATATCTCTTACAAGTTCCATTCTCTGTTCTAAGTCTTTTGATAGTAACTCTTCATCAACTTTAGGAAAGTCTTCTAAATGAACAGATGTCTTACCTGTTAGATTTTGATAAATTTCTTCTGAAATGTATGGTGTAACAGGTGCCGTTATTTTAGCTAAAGTTAATAGTGTTTCATAAGTTGTTAAGTATACTGCTTTTTTATCTTCTGTTAATTCACTAGCCCAGAATCTTCTTCTATTACTTCTAATATACCAATTAGAAAAGTCATCATTAATAAAGTCTACTATTTTATGAACAACAATATTAAGATCATACTTTTCATAACCTTCAGTTACATCTTTAACCATATGATTAAGTTTAGATAATAACCATCTATCAGTTAAATCACGTTTAGCTACGGGAATATTGTATTCCCTAGGATCAATTTTATCAGCATTTGCATACATCTCAAAGAATGAATAAGCATTTTTGAAGGTTGATAAATATTTAGAATATACTTCTTTTAATCCATCATCATCAAATTTTATAGGTGACCAAACAGGTGATACGTAAGGTAAATAGAAACGAATTGTATCTGCTCCATACTTTTTCATAGTAGTAAATGGTTCTACAATATTACCTTTACTCTTACTCATTTTTTTACCAAATTTATCTAATAATAAGTCATTTACTAAAACATTTTTATATGGTGCTTTACCAGTTACAAAGGTTGATATTAATAATAAGGTATAGAACCATCCTCTTGTTTGATCAATTCCTTCACAGATAAAGTTAGCTGGGAACTGTTCTTCAAATAATTCTTTATTTTCAAATGGATAATGATATTGAGCAAAAGGCATAGAACCAGAATCAAACCAGCAATCAATTACTTCTTTAACTCTTGACATTTCCTTACCACAATCTGGACAAGTAATATGAACATTATCAACATATGGTCTATGTAAGTCAATTGATTCATCTATTTCTTCCATAGATTTTTCTACTAACTCTTTACGAGAACCAATCATTTCCATATGACCACAAGAACATCTCCAAAGTGGTAATGGTGTTCCCCAATAACGGTTTCTTGAAATTGCCCAATCATTCATATTTAATAACCAGTTACCAAATCTTTTTTCTCCAACAAATGATGGATACCAATTAACACCATTATTGTTTTTTACTACTTGATCTTTTAACTTAGTAACTTCCAAATAATATGATGGTTTAGCATAGTATAGAAGTGGTGTACCACATCGCCAACAATGAGGATAGTCATGTTTAATTTTTTCTTTCTTAAATAGTTTATCATTTTCTTTCAAGTATTTAATGACATCTATATCAACTTCAAAAACATCTCTACCTTTCCAAAGTCCTTCAGTATAACAACCATCTTCTCCTACTGGATTTAATACTGGTAAATCATATCTTTTACCTACATTATAATCATCTTGTCCAAAAGCAGGTGCGATATGAACAATACCAGTTCCAGCATCCATTGTTACATAATCTGCTACTGTTACAAAGAAAGCTTTCTTATCTACTTTAAGACTTGGTATTAACTGTTCATATTCCATATATTCTAAGTTCTTACCACTATACTCTTCTAAGACAGTATAATCATCACCTAATACTTTGTTAGCTAAAGCTTTAGCTACAATAAACTTAGTACCACGACTTTCAGCTAAAATATATAATTCTTTAGGATTAACACATAAAGCTACATTACTAATTAAAGTCCAAGGTGTAGTAGTCCAAACTAGAAAGTAAACATCTTCATCTTTCTTTTTCATTGGAACAATAACTGTATTAGCTGTAACTTCTTTATATCCTTGAGCAACTTCATGAGAAGCAAGTCCCGTTCCACATCTTGTACAAAATGGTAATATTTTATGTCCTTCATAGAATAATCCTTCATCAAAGAATTTCTTTAGTATCCACCACTCTGTTTCAATATAGTTATTATCATAAGTAACATAAGGATGCTCTAAATCAATAAACTGTCCCATTTCCTTAGTAAGATCAGAGAAAGCTTTTTCATTCTTCCAAACACTTTCCTTACATTTTTTATTAAACTCTTCTATACCGTATTCTTCAATATCTTTCTTAGAGTTAAACCCTAATTCCTTTTCTACTTGTAACTCCACAGGAAGGCCATGCGTATCCCAACCTACTTTTCTTAAGACACGATACCCTTGCATAGTTTTATATTTACAAAATGTATCTTTTAAGAATTTTGCCATCATATGATGAAGTCCAGGCATTCCATTAGCAGTAGCAGGTCCATCATAGAAAACAAAGTTCTCACAGTCTTTTCTATTATCAATACATTTCTTTAAGATATCTTCATTTTCCCATTCTTTAGCAATTTCTAATTCAATATTATGTACATCGCCTTTTTTTAATTCTTTAAATTCCATAGTATTTCCTCCTTATAACAAAAAAATCTATGCTGAAAGGACGTATATTTCCGTGGTACCACCTTTCTTCATAGATTAATCTATCTTATTCTAGTTAACGTCTAGTCCCCGTCTTTATCTTATCCATAAAGCACAACTTGAAAGTGATCTAAAATAAGTTCCATCTTCTTTTTCACCAACCAAGAAGTCTCTACTAATTTCCCTTATTTCCGTCTTTCGCACTTGTTTTTCTTAATTAATATACCATTTTATTTAGTATATATCAAGCTTTTTTCTCCATAATTTTTATATCATCTAACTACATTAATTAACAGTACAGTTATTAAAAGTTATAGTTCTTACTATATTATTTTTCTTAGGAGTATACTTAGTAAAAGTTCCACTTATAGTTATAGTATCACCTTTACTATATTTTTTTAACTTAGATATGTTTTTCAAGTAAAACTCTGCCTTTGTAGTATAATTACCACCATCTTTATCTTCATATATAAGAACTACTTTCTTATTAGTCTTATCAATAGAATCTATCTTACCATTCACTATAAAGAACTGTTTATAAGAATCCTTCAATGCTTCCTTTGTATTATTTCTAAAAGAAATACCTAACTCTTCTACTGTACTAGCTTTTGAGGTTGGATCATACTTAAGTGTCCAACTACCTACTACTGTAGTATTTCTTCCATCTTTAACACGATATTTAATAACTTTATACCCTAATCCATAGTATTCTTTAGTTCCACCATCATTATGAGTTTTTACTTTAACTGCAAGAAATGGTCCTACACTAGTATAATTTGCTACTAAAATATCTATAAATATAAGAGTCCCTAATACTAAAGCTACTATCATGATAATAGTAAATCTTTTTTTTAACTTCTTTTCTTCATCAATAGTTACATAATTACTATCATCAAAACCACTATGATTATCATTTTCAAGTTTTAATCCCATACTACTCATTTTCCTTTCTTAACTTATCTAAGAAATCTTGTTCACTCCAAATAGGAATACCAAGTAGTTTAGCTTTATCATATTTACTACCTGGATTCTCTCCTACTATTACTACATCAGTTTTAGATGAAACACTTTCTATACATTTTCCACCTCTAGTAACAATATAATCTTTTGCTACATCTCTAGTTAATTCCTTTAATGTTCCTGTTAAAACAAATCTTTTACCAGCAAAGTTTTCATCTAACACTTTCTTCTTACCAAGATATTTCATATTAAGTCCTAACTCTTTTAATTTATTAATTAATTCTAAATTAGTAGAGTCGCTAAAATATTCTACCACACAACTAGCAATAATGGAACCAATATCATCAATATCTATTAATTCATCTAAAGTAGTTTTAGCTAATTTATCTATAGTTTCAAACTTCTCTGCTAATATCTTAGCTTTTTCTTTTCCTACATGAGGAATACCTAACCCAAATAGTAATCTTTCTAGGGAGTTTTTCTTACTTTCTTCTATTGACTCAAGTAGTTTACTAATAGATTTTTCTCCATATCCTTCTAAGTTTACTAAGTCCTCTTTATGATTCTTTAATAAATATATATCACTAATATCTCTTATAAAATTAAAATTATAAAGATCTTCCATTATCTGGTCACCTAGTCCTTGAATATTCATTGCTCCTTTTGAAACAAAGTGAATAAAACTCTCAACATGTCTTGCTGGACATAGTTTATTAGGACAGTAGTAATCAACTTGTTCATCTTTTTTTACCAACTTAGTACCACAGATAGGACATTCACTAATCATTATAAAGTCTTTTTCATTACCATTTCTTCTTTCTTTTTTAGCTTCTACTACTTCTGGAATTACATCTCCTGCTTTTCTAATAGATACTATATCTCCTATTTTTAAGCCTTTTTCTTTAACATACATATCATTATGAAGAGTAGCTCTTCTAATAGTACTACCCATTACAATAACTGGTTCCAAAATAGCATTAGGAGTTATTTGACCAGTTCTTCCTACTGTAAATATAATATCTTCTAGCTTAGTTAATACCTCGGTGGCAGGGAATTTGTATGCAATAGCCCAACGAGGTGTCTTAGCAGTATAACCTAGTTTTTGTTGAATATCAATAGAATCAACTTTTATAACAATACCATCAATATCATAAGGAAGACTATCTCTAATAGCTGCTTTTTCATGAATATATGCCATTACTTCATCTATATTTTTAACTACTCTATTATTAGGATTAGTTTTAAATCCTAGCTTATTAAAATATTCTAAAGCTTCATGATGTGTCTTAATTCCATAGTCTAAAGGATTTGGTAAATGATACAAAAAAGCATCTAAATTACGTTTAGCAGCTACCTTAGAATCTAATTGTCTAATAGAACCAGCAGCTGCATTTCTAGTATTCTGTAATAAAGGAAGATTCTTTTCTTTTCTTTCCTCATTTAATCTTTTTAAAGTATCCTTACTCATAAATATTTCGCCACGTACTTCTATAGTTACAGCATCTTTCAATTTAAGAGGAATACTTTTAATAGTTTTAACATTATGAGTAATATCTTCTCCTACTACTCCATTACCTCTAGTAGAAGCTGATACAAGAATACCATCTTCATAATGAAGAGAAACTGATAAACCATCTATCTTTAATTCGCAAACATACTCCGGATGAAATCCATTAGCTTCTATCCGCTCTAGAAAAGAAAGTATCTCTTCTTCACTAAATACATCTCCTAAAGAAAGCATAGGAATAGTATGTTCTATCTTTTTAAATGAATCTATTACTTCTCCACCAACATGTAAAGTAGGTGAATCATTTCTTTTCCAATCTGGATGATTTTTCTCAATAGTCTCTAATTCTCTTAGATACTTATCAAACTCCTGATCTGTAATAGTTGGATTATCTTTTACATAATAGTTATAATTAGCATCATTTAAGATATCTATTAATTCATTCATTCTCTCTAGTGATTCTTGTATCATATTTTTCTCCCTTACCATAGTTTATTTGGATAAACTTTTTCTTTTATTAATTCGTCTATTGCCTTAACTACTTCTTCTTTATCTTCTTTATAAGTAACTCCATGCCAAATAGCATTCGTACTTAATAAATCAACTTCTATCCTATCTTCTTTTATAGCATCTTTTACTACATCCGGTATTAAAAATTCACATTTAGATAAATCATTCTTATTAGTCTCTAAAAACTTTGTTAATTTCTCTTCTAAATATGCAAATATCTTTGGTGTAAATAATAACAGATTCGTTGATACTAGTGAATCATCTTCTACTATAAACTCAGTGTCACCATCTAATGGTTTTGCAATTATTTTATCATCAACTTTTTCTACACTACTCTCAATTAAATCTTTTAATTTACCATTTTCTTCTTTACAGATTCCTCTTTTAGCTGCCCCATTAGGACTAAGTGTTTTACCAATTTTATAACCTACTACAGCATAATGCTTATCGTCAATTTTATCTAAGTATTTACTAGCTACTACATAAGCATCTCTTCCATAAAAGTCATCTGCATTAATAATAGCAAATGGTGTTTTTACTTTATCTTTTGCACATAATATAGCATGCCCAGTTCCAAGTGGTTTTACTCTTGTTTGTAAATCTTTATATTTTTCTTTTAGATTAGAATCATCTTGAAAAACATATTCTGTTTCAATATAAGGTTCTACTCTTTTTCCTATTGTTTTTTTAAATATGTCATAATTTTCTTCTTTAATAATAAAGACAATTTTAGTAAATCCTGCTAACTTTGCATCATAAACTGAATAGTCTATTAAAAACTCTCCATTAGGTCCCATTGGTTCTATTTGTTTAAGTCCTCCGAATCGGCTACCCATTCCTGCAGCCATTACTAATAATGTTTTTTGCATAAATCTTTCTTCCCTTCTTTTCTCTTTCTATATTTTTATCAATTATAACTAAGCCTTCTAATAAATCAGTATATCCTCTACTTCTTTCCTCTTTGCCAGTTAAAAAGTCTTTTTCTTTAATAATATATTTATCATTTTCTTTCATAATAGCCATTATCATGGTATCATTATCTGATAATTTTTTCATAATGTTAGGAAACATAGTAAAAATACTGGATGTTTTTTCTCCTGCTTTACTTATTAATAGATTTTGGTAGTCACTATCTATTTTTATAAAACTACAAGCATTATTTAATAGTACTAAATTATATCCTTTATCTAAATTAGCCATAATTTTATCAATAGATTGTTCTGTATCTTTCCCATACCAAGCTAAATAGTCATTTAAATTATTAAGTGTATTGATTAAAGATTCACTTTGTACTAAAGCAGTAGTATACTCATTACCTTTCTTCCCTGTTTTTTTCATTTTTGCTGTAAATAAGCCTTCATCCAATGAATAATCTATTGTTAATTTCTTAGCATTTAATATATTTCCTTTAACTACAATAAATCTATTAAATGCTGATAGTTCATTCTCACTTAGTTCAATTTCACTATTTCCACAATTACTTACTAATTTTCCTTCTAAGCGATGAACTAAATTTTTACTTACCTCTAATTGATAACCTTGTCTTATTCTACTTTCCATTTTTAAACTCTCCTAAATTTTTGCTAAACTTTTATGATTTTTTAATAATTTTTTAACCCCAAATGGTATTGGGAATGCAACTGTAACTAATGAATTAGTAACATCTACTACCTTGCCTCTACCAAAATGATCATGCACAACATAATCACCTATTTGATAATCAACCTCTTCATCTCTTAAGACACTATTTACATCTATCTTCTTTTCTGATTCTTTCCTTGCCACCGTATTAGTTTCTAATAAGTCTTTATCTATTTCTCCTAAGAATCTACTTGGTGGATTAATTTGCTCATTACCAAATAGTACTCTTCGCCTTGCATTAAATAGATATAATTTTTCTCTTGCTCTTGTTATAGCAACATAACAAAGTCTTCGCTCTTCCTCAACATCATAACTACTATATAAACTATTCATATGGGGAAAGATACCTTCTTCAAGTCCGATAACAAATACTATATCAAACTCAAGTCCTTTAACAGAATGAACTGTCATTAAACTTACTTTATCCTTAGCTTCACTATATTCATCTTTATCATTTACTAAGCTTATCTCATATAGAAAGTCTTCTAATGATACTAGACCTAATCTTTCTTCAAAAGCCTTGGTAATTGATTTAAATTCTTTTAAGTTTTCAAGTCTAACTTCAGCTTCTATACTTTTTTCCGCTTCTAGTTCTTTTCTAATTCCACTAGCATCCAATACTTTATCAATTAACTCTGTAAGACTTACCGTTTCTGATACTTTCTTTAGTGATAAGATTAAATCTTTAAATGGTTGTTCTTTACCACCATCAATCGCATCAAATAAGCTAGAGTTATTTATGTCAGCTCTAGTCTGTAAAGCTTGAATAGTCTTTAGTCCTATTCCTCTTTTAGGTGTATTAATAACTCTTAAGAAACTAACATCATCTTTTTCATTATAGATTAGTTTTAAGTATGCTAATAAGTCTTTAATTTCTTTTCTTGAATAGAAACTTAAACCTCCTACTATATGATAAGGAATACTATCTTTTAGTAATTCTTCTTCCATTACACGTGACTGTGCATTAGTTCTATAAAGTATAGCTACTTGACTAAGACTTTTACCACTATCTTGTATTTTCTTAATGAAACTAGCTACTTGATGGGCTTCATCTAATTGATCATAAGCTCTATAATAAGTAACCTTCTCACCATCACCTTTAGTTGACCAAAGATTCTTTTCTTTTCTACTCTGATTATTTCTAATAACACAGTTAGCTGCATCCAAAATATTTTTAGTTGATCTATAATTTTGTTCTAGTTTAATACTTAAGGCATTGGGATAATCTTTTTCAAAGTTTAAAATATTCTTATAGTTAGCACCTCTAAAACCATATATTGCTTGATCTGCATCTCCTACTACACAAATATTTTTATATTTAGCACTTATCATTTTCGATAATATATATTGAGCTTCATTAGTATCCTGATACTCATCTATTAAAATATACTTATATCTATTTTGATACATTTCTAAAATATCTTTATGTTTTCTAAATAGTTTTATAGGTAGTAGTAATAAGTCATCAAAATCAACAGCATTACTACTCTTTAATTTTTCTTCATATTTTCTATAAACATCTAATATTATCTGATCAAAATCACCTGCTACATACTTCTCATAATCATTAGGTGTCATAAGCGCATTTTTACAACTACTTATTTTATTCTTAACTGCTTTTGGACTAAATTGTTTTATGTCATAATTTAAATCTTTCATTATTTTTTTAACTATTACTAAAGAATCATCACTATCCATTATAACGAAATTAGAATCATATCCTAAGGCTTTACAGTTTTCTCTTAATAGCTTAAGACCAAAAGAATGAAAAGTAGATATTTGAATAAAACGAGCTTCTTCACCAATTAAATTTTCTACTCTTTCCTTCATCTCTTTAGCTGCTTTATTAGTAAATGTTATAGCAAGTATTTCATAAGGTGATATGTTTTTTTCTTTAATTAAGTATGCTATCTTAGTAGTTAAAACTTTAGTCTTACCACTACCTGCTCCTGCTAGAATAAGAAGAGGTCCTTCATTATATAATACTGCTTTCTTTTGCTCTTTATTTAAATTTTCTAAATCCATCTTCTCTTCCCTCACTCCCATATTAATTATATCTTAAATTAACAGTTAATGCTAGCAATGGCAAAAAAAAGAATAGATTTTTTCTATTCTCCAATACTTTGATATAAACGATTTAACTCTGTTAATGCACTAGCCTGTTGTTGTTCCTTCATTTTTTCTTCTTTAAGAACTTTTAACATTAATTTATATTCCTCAATAGTAAATGGTTCTTCCTTCTTTTCTTCTTTTACTTCTGGTGATTCTACTTTTGGTTGTTCAAAATAAGTATACTCTTTACGAGGTGACAATACTTTTTCTTCATCAAAGTTATGAATAACATTATAGTTAACAAATTCTTCTTTAGTATCTTCTCTTTTCTTTTCTTGATATTTACGAATGAAATGATAAACTACCAAGACTAATACCCAAGTTACAAATAGAAACATACTAAATTCTAGTAAACTACGAACTTTATCACTACTATATAATTCTTTTAAATCAAATACGTCTACTTTTAACGTATTAACAATACTTAACATTAATATTAAGAAATAAATTAACAATCCATAAATAATTGAATTTAACACTTTAATTATTCTAGATATATTTTTATGAAAGATACTTACTAAAGTAATGATAGTTGCTATTAAAAGCATACATATGTATATTACTATATTAGGAAAGTAATAACCAATAAACACTTGATTAATAGCATAATCTACTAAAGTAGAGAAACTTTCTCCATATTGAATAATAAGATAGATAAAGAAAGCTGTATAAATTAATAAATACGTTTTTCTACTTTGTTTTTTATTAGCATTATTAGTAGTACTAAATAAGAAAACTAATACAGAAATAGCCACAAAGAATATTAGGTATAGAGGTGATGAGGATATCACACTCCAAATAATTTTTAATTTTTCGTCTAACGATACTGGACTCATCACCAACACCCCCCTTTTATTTTTATGATACATTAACTAGACTAGCCACATAAATGGTCTGAGTAGTACTATCGTTATTTGTACATGTTATTAGTGTCAATGTTGTCTTATTTTTGTTTCTCTTAATGGTAAGAGTACCTGTTTTTGCTTGTTTAGAAATATTTTCAATTTGATATGTATACTTACGATTTTTATAAGTTACAATAGCTTGATCTCCAATATTTAATTGATATAAGTCATTAAAGAAAGCTTTCCAACCAGTTCCAGAGTGACCAGCAATAATTAGGTTACCATTTTTCTTATTTGGCATTTTACTTCCATTAATAACTTGAATATTACTTTCCACTGTATTATTAGGAGAAGCAATATTATAAAAGCCCCTATTAAATCCTATTTTTGGTATCTCCAAATAACCTATATAATGTTCTAAATCATTATCAGTATTATCTTCTTCTTCCTTTTCTTCTGGTTCATCCGTTGATGTAATATTTTTAACTTCAACATTAGTGTTTAGTTGCTCATTGATATAATCATAAGCAACTAAACGTTTTTTATTAATGAAATTATAAAATATTAGAAATAAACCAATAACAATTACTATCGCACTAATTAATGCAACTATATTAGAAGATAATATATTATTGTTGTTTTTTCTTCTTTTCATTATAGTATACAAAACCAACACCGGATAATAGAGCTGTTGAACCAAGAGCAATAGGAATTACTGTATTATTGTTTCCTGTGTTAGGAACCTCAACTACTTCCTCTGGCACATCCTTTTCATTCTCAACTGTAACGCTAGCAACAGTATTACCATCACTTATTGTGAAATAATAAGTTGCTTCTGATTTTTTATAACCATCAGGTGCTTCTACTTCATATACACTATATTTGCCATCAGCTAAATCCTTAATTACATAAGGTTCCTCTGTACTAACGAAATCAGCTATAGTTTCACCTTTTTCATTTTTTACTATTAAATGAGCCCCTGCAAGAGGTTGACCTGTTGATTTATCAATCTTAACAATGTTTACCAATTTAGTTAAAGCTGTATTTTCTACTTTAACTGTTACATCACGATTAGTATCACTTATTGTAAAGGTTGTTGATTCTTTACTTATTTTATATCCAGCTGGTGCTTTTGTTTCTTTTAATGTATAAGTACCATTTGGTAAGTTTTGAATTACATGAGCTTTACCAGTTGATGTCCAAGATGTTATTTTCTTTCCAGAATTATCATATAAAACAAATTCTGCTCCAGCTAAAGCAACTTTAGTTTTAGAATCAATCTTAATAATTGATACTTTACTATAAAGTGTATTTTCTACTTTAATTGCTATGTTACGCTTAGTATCGCTTATTGTAAAAGTTGTTAATTCTTTACTTATTTTATATCCAGCTGGTGCTTTTGTTTCTTTTAATTTATAAGTACCATTTGGTAAATTTTGAATTATATGAGCTCCTGTTGTTGATGTCCAAGTTGTAATTTGTTTACCAGAGTTATCATATAAAACAAATTTAGCTCCAGCTAAACCTTGCTTAGTTTTTGAATCAATCTTTGTAATAGATACTTTGCTTGTTGCTAAATTAAGTGTAGTTTTAGCTGATAAGTTACTAGTTGTTGGATATAAAGCTTTTCCATAAACATTTTGTACTGAACTATCAGATGACTTATATTCATAAGCTTTATCAACTTTTCCTGTAGCTTTAACATTTACTGTAATAGTTGTTTTTAAATTTTGAGCACTAGATACTGGTACCATTACTTTAAATTTTTCATTAGTAGCAAAAGAACTAGCATCCCTCAAAGTTGAAGCATTAACAATTCTTGTTCCACTAGGTGCTCCTGATAAAGAAACACTATATTTACCGCTTACAGATTTAGCAGTTACACCAATACTATTTGAAACATAATAATTTTTGTCACTAGATAAAGTCATAGCACTACTAGCATTATTAACTGTAAGACTAGCTGTAGAGTAACTTTTTACTTTTTTTGCTGCTGCAACTAATGACTTAACATATTTTCTTAACCCATGTGGGTCACTACCTGTTGTTTTAAAACTTTTTGATAAGTTATTAGAACCAGTTGTATCATCTAAATACCACCAAACAGCTGCTTGCGTAATATAGTAATCATAATCACTATTTCCTGTGATACTCTTACTTGGATAACCATTAGATAAAATATAAGCAATACCTGCTGGAGCTTGTCCCACAAGTGTCATTTTTTCACCATGTGGAGTTCCTTTGTGAATATTGTTACAATAAACATATCCTCCGGCACTATTTTTCTTCTTTCCAAAATGATATCCAGCAATATAACCATCAAGATATTTTTCAGAAGTTGCTGTAAAAGACTTTGGAACAGAAGTTGCTTCTACATTTAATACAAGTCCTGAAAAAAATGAACTAATCATCATTATTATTAATGACAACATTCCAACTTTTTTTAGATTATCTTTCATAATTTTACCCCCTAATCTCAATTGGTGCCTATATTATACCACCAATCACCTAAAATAGCAAGAGTTTTAGCCCAAGTCATTTGCTATACTCCTCCCATATTTGTGGCTAGATTATACCATTTTTTTTCTGAAAAGTCAAGCTAGACAAATATTTATTTATATAGTATAATTTATGTCGGTTAGTTCTTTCTTATTATTAACTTCAAAGAAAGGAGAAAAAATGAATAAGTCAGATGAAACAAAGGTTATTGTTCTAGGTGGCTTAGGTGAAGTTGGACGTAATATGTACTGCGTCATGCATAAAGATGAAATTATTATTTTAGATGCTGGTGTTTCTTTTGCAGGAGATTTATTAGGAATAGATTATGTATTACCAGACTATTCTTTTTTGAAACAAAACGAAGATAAAATTAAAGCTTTATTTATAACCCATGGTCATGAAGATCATATTGGAGCTATACCATTCTTATTACAAATGGTAAATATACCTGCTATTTATGCACCAAATCAAGCAAAAGAATTAATTGATATGAAATTAAAAGATCGTAACATCCGTTATGATAATCTTTATGTATATAATGATCAAACAACTGTTAAATTTAAATACTTTGAAATAGATTTTATTAGAACAACCCACTCCATCCCCGATTCACATGGGATAGTGGTTAAAACTCCTAATGGAACTATCGTAACAACAGGAGACTTTAAGTTTGATCTAACGCCTATCGGTCCTATGGCTGATCTTTATAAGATGGCTACTATTGGTCATCAAGGGGTTGATTTATTAATAAGTGATTCTACTAATGCCTTAAACGAAGGAATGAGTATTAGTGAATCAAGAGTTGATGACACTTTAACTGATATATTTGATAAGTATAAGTATAATAGAATAATTATAGCTACTTTCGCTTCTAATATATATAGGTTAAAGCATATATTTGAGTCTTGTTATAAACATAATAGAAAAATTTGTGTATTTGGAAGATCTATGGAAAACAATATTGATATTTCTATAAAAGGTGGATATATTGATCACAAAGAATTACTAATTCGTGCAGATGAAGCTAATAATTTGAAACCAGGAGAAGTAACCATTCTTTGTACCGGATCTCAAGGAGAACCACTTGCTGCCTTGTCAAGGATAGCAGATGGAACACATAAACAAATTAAGTTAAGACCAGATGACATTGTAATATTTTCAAGTAGTGCAATCCCTGGAAATGCTTTAAGTATTTCTAAAACAATTAACAAATTATATCTAAAAGGTGTTAAAGTCTTTACAAATATGACTATTAATAGTCTTCATACATCAGGACATGCTAATCAAGAAGAATTAAAATTAATGATTAGATTATTAAATCCTAAGTATTTAATGCCATTCCACGGTGACTATCGCATGCTTAAAAGACATGCAGAACTTGGAATTGATTGTGGTATTCCAAAAGAAAATACTTTTATCTTAAAAAATGGAGATAGTCTTATTTTAAATAATCATAAGATTAGTAAGGGAGACAGTTATCCTAATACTCCTATTTATGTAGATGGATCAAGAGTTGGTGAAGTTGGAAGTGCTGTTATTCACGATCGTAAGATAATGGCTAATGATGGTATTTTAGTAGTAATTATTAATATTGATTTTCAAGCTAAAAAACTATTAATTAAACCCAATATTACCACAAGAGGATTTGTTCTTGTTAATGAAAATGAAGAACTTTTAAGAAAAATTGAAAATATGGCTGGTAATTTAATTACCAAGAAGTTAAATGATTCTCATGTAAGTTTTAGTGATTTGAAAACGACTATTAGTCAAGATTTATCTAGCTATGTATATGAACTTACTGGAAGAAGACCACTTCTACTACCTATAATTTTAGATGTAAAAAAAGAAGTCAAGGAAAAAATCTAATTCCTTGACTTTTATTTTGCTTCTTCTAAAGCCCTTGTCTCACGAACAACTGCTATTTTAATAGTACCTGGATATTTTAAAGTTGTTTCAATCTTTTCTTTTATCTCTCTAGCAATACGGTGAGCTTGCAAGTCATCAACTTTTTCAGGCTCTACAATTACTCTTAATTCACGTCCTGCTTGCATAGCATAAGATTTAGAAACGCCTTCTATATCTGAAGCTACTGCTTCTAGTTCTGTTAATCTTCTTATATAGTTTTCTAACGAGTCATTTCTAGCTCCTGGACGAGATGCTGATAAAGCATCAGCTATTGCTACTAAATTAGCTATAACACTAGTTGAATCAGTATCTCCATGATGAGAAGCAATAGCATTAATGACTACCTCTCCTTCGCCATACTTCTTAGCAAGATCAACACCAATACTTACATGACTTCCTTCAATTTCATGATCAACTGCTTTACCAATATCATGTAAAAGTCCTGCTCTTTTAGCAAGATTAACATCTTCACCAATCTCAGCTGCCATAAGACCTGCAAGTTCAGCCACTTCTAAGGAATGACTTAAAGCATTCTGACCATAACTAGTTCTAAAATGAAGTTTTCCTACTAATTCAATTAACTCAGGATTCATTTTAGTTACTCCAAGTTCAAACAAAGCACCGTTTCCGTAATCCATTATTTGTTCTTTCATTTCTTTAGCTACTTTATCATATACTTCTTCTATTCTAGTAGGATGAACTCTTCCATCTTTTATTAAAGTTTCTAACATAACTCTAGCTATTTCTCTACGTAATGGATCAAAGCTTGATAACACTACTGCTTCTGGAGTATCATCAATAATTAAGTCTACTCCTGTTACTGCTTCAATTGTTCTAATATTTCTACCTTCTCGGCCAATTAGTCTTCCCTTCATATCTTCATTAGGTAGTGATACAACCGTAACTGTTTGGTCACTTGCAATATCAGCAGCATATCTTTGCATAGAAGTAACTATTAACTCTTTAGCCTTTTTCTCAGCTGTAATTTTAGCTTCCATTTCTTTTTCATTGATATAGACAGTAACCTCTCTTGCCATTGACTCTTTCACTTTTTGCATTACTACTTCTTTGGCTTTTTCCTTACTAAATCCAGATATTTTCTCTAATAAGTCCAATTGTTCTTTTTTTAAATTCTCCACTTCAATTTGTTCTTGTTGAATTTCTTTTTGTCTTTGGGTTAATTTTTCTTCTCTCTCATCTAAAGTAGCTTCTCTTTTTTGACAAATTTCATCTCTTTTGTCCATGCTACTTTCACGTTTTTCTAAACGTAATTCATTCTCTTTTAATTCTTGTTTTTTTTCTTTGATTTCTTTATCAACTTCTTGTTTTAATTGATAATTTTTTTCTTTTACTTCCATTATAGAATCACGTTTTAATTGATCAGCTTTTTTATTAGCTTCCTCTAACATTTCTTCTATTTTCTTTGTTGCATTATTTTTTCTTAATGTATTAATTAACATGGTTAACCCAAAACCAATTACCAGTCCAACTAACAATAGTAAAGTGGAGAGTATAATTTGATTCATTTTTACCTCCACTAAGATTTATAATTTTTCTTATAATCTAATTCTATTGTACGTTGCAATAAAATGAATGTCAAGAAAAGAAAATGTATTTATAATGAAGAAATACTATTTCTTTTCCTTTTTTTCTTTATCTTTATTCAAACTTATTCCGTAAAAATCTCTTACTTTAGCTTCTATTTCTTCTTTTAATTCTTTATTATCTCTAAGAAGTAATTTAACATTTTCTTTACCTTGTCCTAGTTTCTCTCCTTGATAAGAAAACCAAGCTCCGGCTTTATCTATAATACCAGCTTCTACTCCAAGGTCTACTAATTCTCCTTCTTTAGATACTCCTTCCCCATACATTATTTCTACAGTAGCGGACTTAAATGGTGGAGCTACTTTATTTTTAACTACTTTAACAGTAGTTCTATTACCAACTATCTTATCACCTATTTTAATTTGTTCATTACGTCTAATGTCTAATCTTATACTAGAATAAAATTTTAAAGCACGTCCGCCTGGGGTAGTTTCAGGATTACCAAACATAACTCCTACTTTTTCTCTTAACTGATTAATAAAAATAGCAATAGTATTAGTTTTACTAATGGTACCCGATAATTTTCTTAAAGCTTGACTCATTAGTCTTGCTTGTAAACCAACATGAGAGTCTCCCATTTCTCCATCTATTTCTGCTTGTGGTACTAAAGCTGCTACTGAATCTATTACAATAATACTAATAGCTTCACTTCTAACTAGTGCTTCACATATTTCTAGAGCTTGTTCCCCAGTATCTGGTTGTGATAATAATAACTCGTTAGTATTAACACCAAGTCTTCTAGCATAATCAGGATCAAGAGCATGTTCTGCATCAATGAAAGCTGCCCTTCCACCCGTTTTTTGTACTTCAGCAATAGCTTGTAAGGCAAATGTTGTCTTTCCACTAGATTCTGGTCCATATATTTCAATTATTCTTCCTTTAGGATAACCTCCTACTCCTAATGCTACATCAAGTGATAAACATCCACTAGATACCACATCAATTTTCATATGAGAATTCTCTCCAAGACACATAATTGAACCCTTCCCAAACTGTTTTTCAATATCAGCTAAAATCTGGTCTAAATCCTTATTATCTTTTTTTAGTGTTTTGCTCATAAATTTTCCTCCTCGTGCAAATGTCTATATACCCATTTTATAAATAGAATTTTTAAATGTCAAGATAAATTTTCGAACAATCGTTTGTTATAATTTGCCATTTTCAGGACTATTTTAACTTGAATTTATTATTTTCGCTAAAAATAATCACTGAATTTATCAATTTTAAACAAAAAAAGCCAAAAATTAGGCTTTTTTCTTAGCTGGTAAAATTAAATTTTTATTAAGTTTATAATACTCACACATAGAAACAACTGACATAATAGTAGCAAAATATAAGAAGAAATCACTAACTCTTATATTAATCACTTCAAATGGTAAGTTATAAAAGAAAGTTAAAGTAACTCCTACCATCATACTAGCAGTTTTAATCTTTCCACTAGAAATAGCTGCTACTACCTTTCCTTTTCTTGCTGCTTCCATTTTCATAGCATCAACAACAGTATCTCTAAAAATAATAACAACTGGAATAAGAGTTAAAATAAAACCTTTACTAGCAAGAATAATTAAAGCACTATTTACTAAAACTTTATCAGCAATAGCATCTAACATCTTTCCAAGGTCTGTAACTTCATTATTTTTTCTAGCTAAATAACCATCTAGGAAATCAGTAACACTTGCTACTATAAATATTACTCCAGCAATTAAGTATTCTAACTTAACATAAACACCACCTACTAAAAAACTAGGCATATTAATACCAACATCATAGAATGGAAATAGTAACATAAAAATCATGACTATAGTCATAAGTATTCTAGCTACAGTTAACTTGGTTGGTGTATTCATATTTTCTACTTCCTTTCAATTCACTATTAATAATAGGCTTCTTAGTCTTATCTTTAATCAATAAAACCGCAATCACAACAAAAAAGACAAAAATAATAATCCCTATTATTATAGGTAACTTCTTTTTCTTTTGCTTATATACTTTTGTATAAGGAGATGATATTTTTTTCTCTTTCTTTACTTCCTCTTCTTCTTTTTTCTTTTTAGCTTCCATTATATCATCTAAAGAAATCTTAGAAGTATGTTCAAATAAAAAATCATTAAATTCATCTTGGACCTTTACTTCATCAAGTCCTAAGTACTTAGCATATTCTTTTATTATTTTTTTTATATCATAAACATCTTTAAAAGCTTTAGTGTTAGCACTTTCCAAATTTTCAAGCAAATCAGTGGAAACATTTAAATCACTGGCTGCTTCTTCTAGACTAACACCATGTTTTATTCTAGTTTCCTTTAAGTGTTCTCCTAATTCTTTCATAATCAACCTCAGTTCCAACAAAATAATAATACTTTATAAGCCATGTTTTGTACCTATTACTAGGTGGCAAGTATCTATCTACTATTACTAGTCCTCCAATCCATTATCTTTCTTTCATGGAGACTCCCCTACCAAAATTTGGGTTTCTCGCTCGTGGGGTTTACCTCGTTTCACCCTTTCGTTTCCAAAAGTATCGTTTCTGTGGCACGTTATCACTTTATCATGGGATAATCCTTTAGATAAAGTTTTGCCGTTAGAATAAATCTACCTTAGGTTATTTTTTCCCTAAGCACGAACACTACTATCATCACAGATAGTGCGAGCATGGACTTTCCTCTAGGTTACCCTAGCACTTGCCCAAGTATTATTCACTGTCTTTACCAAATACTGCTTTTTCTAAATTGCTAAGTCTTCTTAAAATATCCAAATTAGTGATTTCCATTGTATCTGATTTAGAATTTTTAGCTATTTCAGCATCCATTGAAACATTTCGTAATTCTTGTTTTAAGGACATAATTTCTTTTAACAATTCCGTTTTTTCTTTTTCCATACTTTCAATTATTTTATAAAACTGTTCATAGTCAGAAATTATCATATCCAAGAATTCATCAACTTCTTTTAATCTGTATCCACGAGTATCAATCTTAAAATCTTTCTCTAAGATTTCTTGTGGTGTAAGTGTAATTTTGTTTTGATACATATTTATCACCAATCCCTTTACATACTATATTCTAGCAATAAAACTACTTATTTGTCAATTGTTTCAACCTTATTAATACATCAATTTTTTTAGCAATGGAAATATTTTCAATCATAGAATTTAAACATACAATTACATCTTGACTTTTCATCTGTTTCACCTCAATTTTATTCTACATATTTTTTAATTATTAGACAACTAATTCGACAAAGCATTACTTTATTTGACAAATAAAAAAAATCTATTTATAATTGATATTACTTTGGGAGGGTTAATATATATGGAAGCGAAAAATATAATGATTCGTTTAGATAATTTTTTAAAAAAAGAAGAAAGTAAAGAATTGTTTTCTATGTTAGGAAAAACTATAACTGTGGAAGACGGTTGGATTACTATGCGAAAAGGTAGAAAAAAAGAGGAAGTTCTTCTTTTACAAGATGATAATAATAGAGTTCGTATCAAAGGCAAAGATACTGCTATTAGTCTAAGACAAAATGATGATGATTATGTAGTTGATCATATTCAAACTGGTGATATAGAAAACCAAGATATAAACTTTTCTATGCGAATGATAAAAGATAAAAAAGGAAATAGTAAATATCGTATTAGAACTATTGAAGATGATGGTGAAGTTATCTGTTGGTTTAGTAAGAATGAAGTTTCTTTTGAATATTCAAAGCTTGAAGATAAAAAGTACTTTTATAGAGGAGAAAATAAAACTAATATTAGATTAGAAGAAGAAAAAAAATCTTGTTTTGCTACTATATTAAACTTAGAAGCTAAATACACTACTTTAACTGGTCTAATTTCTAGTGAAATACCACTAGTAAATAAAATGATTGACCATTGTAGTCCTATTACTAAAAAAAATCAAGAGATAAAAATATATCAAATTAAGAAAAAAAATAGGTAAATCCTATTTTTTTATATTTAAAAGATAGAAAAAGCAAATGAAATGATATATAATATATACTAGGTGAATGAAATGAATTATCCTGGTGGAATAAAAAAGACAAACAACCATCTTATTAATTATAAAAATCGTGGAATGAACTTAGAAGATGACTTAAATCAATCAAACCACTATTATAAGGAAAAGAATATAGCTTATATCTATAAAAAACCTACTCCAATAAGAGTTAGTAAAGTAGAATTTAAAGGAAAAAGTGCAATTATTAAAGAGGCCTTTTATATGGAACCTTCTACTACTGACTATAATGGTATTTATAAAGGCTATTACATTGACTTTGAAGCAAAGGAAACAAAGAATAAAACATCATTTCCTCTTGCTAATATTCATCTTCACCAACTTAAACATTTAGAAAATATTTCAAATGCTGGGGGAATTGGTTTTCTAATTGTCCGCTTTACAACGCTTTCTGAAACTTATATACTAATGAATACTGATTTACAAGATTATATAAATAAGGAAGAAAAAAAATCTATTCCACATGATTATTTTGTAAAGCATGGATATCTTTTAAAAGAAGGCCTTCGGCCTAGAATAGATTATCTAAGTATTATAGATAATATTTTGGAGGTAAAAAATGAAAAAAAAGACAACACAAAAGTCTAATAGTAATTTAACCTTAATATTATTAGGATGCTTCTTAGTCTTAATGATTATTAGTTATTTTATTATAGGCTGGTTATTAACTGTTTTCTTAGGAGTAGGTATTTTAATAATAGTTGGTCTTGCTAGACTACTAGATAAAGTTAAAAATAAACCAAAGCAGAAAAAAATACTTAATATTATAATAATTGTTATATTATCTTTAGGTATATTAGTAATGCTTCTTGGAATTTTATTCTTAGCTTATGTAGTTATTAAGGCCCCTAAGTTTGACGTTAATCAGTTAAACGAGAAAGAACCAAGTATTCTTTACGATATTGATGGTAATGAATTTGAACGACTTGGAACGGAAATGAGAGAAAAAGTAACTTATGATGAACTACCTGAAGTATTAGTAGATGCTATTGTTGCTACTGAAGACTCAAGATTCTTTCAACATAACGGATTTGATGCTCCAAGATTTTTAAAGGCATCATTAGGACAAGCAGTGGGACACAGTGATGCTGGTGGTGCTTCTACCCTATCTATGCAAGTTATTAAAAATTCGTTTACATCAGCTGATGACCATGGTATTAAAGGAATCATTAGAAAATTTACTGATATTTATTTAGCAGTATTTAAACTTGAAAAGAACTATACCAAGGAACAAATAATTGAGTTTTATGTAAATAACCATAACCTAGGTGGTAATATCTATGGAGTTAAACAAGCAGCTCTTGCTTATTTCAACAAAGATATTGGTGATTTAAACTTAGCAGAAGCTTCTGTTCTAGCAGGAATGTTTAAAGCTCCTAACTTATATAAACCAACTAATACTGATAATATTAAATCAGTTACTAGAAGACGTAATACTGTTTTATATCTAATGGAAAGACATGGTTATATAACAAGTGACGAGCGAAAAATGGCTAGTGATATTTCTATTGAATCTTTAGTAGATTATAATGTATCTGCTCAAAGTGGTTTATCTAAATATCAAGGATATATTGATACTGTAGTAGATGAGTGTATTGCTAAGTATAAAGCTGATCCATACACAGTTTCTATGAAAGTATACACTAACTTAGATAGATCAAAACAAGATGGTGTTGACAAAGTAATGAATGGTGAAACGTATACTTGGGCAAATGATACTATTCAAAGTGGTGTAAGTGTCCTAGATAGTGCTACTGGTAAAATTCTTGCTATTGGAGCTGGTCGTAATAAAAAAGGTGCTAAAGAACTAAATCTTGCTACTAGTGATGAGATTAAAAGACAACCTGGTTCTACTGCAAAACCACTATTTGATTATGGTCCACTAATTGAATATAATAATGCTTCAACCTATGGATATAATGACAATGGAAATTATAAAATGTTTGTTGATGAACCTTATTCTTATACTAATGGTAAATCAATTAATAACTGGGATGGAACCTTTATGGGAGCTATAACTATGAGAAAAGCTTTGTCTTTATCTAGAAATATCCCTGCTTTAAAAGCCTTCCAACAAGTAGATAACAAAAAGATTATTGAATTTGTCCAAAACCTTGGAATTGAACCAGAAATAGAAAATGGTAAAATTCATGAAGCACACTCTTTAGGAGCCTTTACTGGTGTTAACTCTTTACAAATGGCTGCTGCTTATGCTGCTTTCTCAAACGGAGGATACTATAATGAGCCTTATTCAGTTAGTAAAGTAGTCTTCAGAGATACAGGCGAAGAGAAAAAACATGAAGGTACTAAGAAACAAGCAATGAGTGATGCTACTGCTTATATGATTACCAGTATCTTAGATGATGTTACTCTTATTGGTACTGGAAATATGGATAAAATTGCTATGAAAACTGGTACTACAAACTTTGATCAAAAAACAAGACAAACCCTTGGCATGAGTGATGATGCTATTCGTGATTCATGGGTAATTGGATATACTACTAAAACAGTTATTGGTATGTGGTATGGTTATAAAGATACAAGTAAAAATTTAGTTAATCAAGGACTATATTGCCATAACTTAAGATGTACAATTCAAAGAGATAAGTTATTTACAGCTATAGCTAATTCCGTATTTGAAAAAAATAAAGAAGAATTTAAAATGCCTAATAGCGTAGTTAAATTAGGAGTAGTTGTAGGAAGTAATCCTGCTAGAATTGCTGGTGCAGGCTACTCTGGTGCCGTTACTTATGAATACTTTAAAAAAGGTAGTGAACCTACTAATACGCAAACAGAAGAAAGTAATTTAAGTGCACCAACTAATCTTAAAGCTACCTATAATAGTAGTAATAATTCCGTTAGTCTTTCTTGGAATGCTGTTACTCCACCAAGTAATAGTTCTTATGGAACATTTGGTTATAACGTATATTTCAACAACACATTATTAGGATTTACTAGTAATACATCATTCACTGTAACTAATCCTAGTAATCCATATGGTACTTATAAAGTAATAGCTACTTATAAGAGTTATGATGGAGTCAAAAGTAATGCTGCTACTTATGAATTAAAGAAAGTAAGTACTACTTTAAAAGTAACTTATAAAACGATTAACACTACTTCATATGATATATCTGATATTAGTGATTATGTTACTGTAACAGAAAATGGCAACGATATAACTAGTAAAACTAGTAACTGGAAATTATCATCTATCACAGGACCAGGTGGTGTATCATTATCAACTTCTACACTATCAACACCAGGTACTTATACTTTAAAATATAAATTTAGTTATGATGGCGAAACTAAAGAGACTGGTAATATAACAGTTACCATAACTGGAAGTACAACAGATACTCCTGATCCTGATGATATAGTACCAGGTACATAAAATAAAAACATTAGTCTAAGACAAAAGGCTAATGTTTTTTCAATATAAAAAAAGAATTGGTCTATTTATCAGTAGAACCAAATCCTCCATTTCTAACTCCTTCAGCAATATCATTATCAACAGTTAAATATTTTTCAAATACTGCTTGACCAATTACATCACCTTTCTTAACATGTAATTCTTCCTTACCACAGTTAAAGAAGGCAAAATAAATATGTCCATCATTATTTTCATTACCATAATAATCAGAATCTACTAAACCAACACTATTAGCAAGAACAAATCCTTTCTTTGGGCCACTACTTCTATTAAGTAAGAAAATGCATTCATCATCCATACAATAAGCTTTTAATCCTGTAGGAACTAAAGTTGGTTTAATTCCTTTTTCATAAATAGGAATAACTATATCCTCTGCTGCTTCTATATCATAACCAGCAGCATGTTTAGTTCCTCTTACTGGTAAATGTATATCCTTATCTTCATATCCTTTAACTACTTCAAATCCTCTTGTTCTCATAACTTCTCCTAACTATTTACTGCACACTGTACTACAGTTGCTTTATCACTATCACCTATATTGCTATTATCTATATATAGAACAACTTTTCCTTCTTCTATACTTTTTTTAACATCAATTATACGTTGATTACTACTACCTACATAATGTAATCTATCATCATGAAGTTTCATAACAAATTTACCTTCTAATAAGACATCAATACAATTTAAAATATCATCTAAATTTTTATCAACTTCCCTTTGAGCGATTAATTCTTCCCAAGTATACCCGGTATAACTCCAAATAGTTTTATCCTTATATAGTTGTTTAACATTCATAACTAAATCTCTTATCGCTTTTCTATTACCAAGGAAGAGTGGATCTCCTCCTGATAAAGTTAATCCACTACACCAATCTTGGTCAAGCTCATGATAGATTTCTTTTATTGTATCATCATCAAATTCTACTCCATCATCAGGATTCCAAGTAATAGCATTTTGGCATCCTGGACATTTATGAGAACATCCACTTACCCATAATACAACTCGTAATCCTTCACCATTCAACATATCAGCTTTTGTTACATTATGATATCTCATCTACATACTCTTCCTTTCTGAAATTTCTACCATCTTAGCATGATTAAGTCTCGTATCACCATGTACTCTTGAATATGACAAATATCCATTCATACGATCAATCTTTGTAAGATCATCACTTCCACATTTTGGACAAGTATCCATATCTAATTCTTCATGACCACAGACATTACAGTAAGAAAGTGATAAATTAACTCCTTCATAGAAACCTTTATCCATAGCCCTTTCAACATAAGTTTCCATCGCTTTTCTATTGTAATTTAAATTATAACGAACATACTGAATACGTCCACCTTTAAATAACTCCCAGAATCTTCCTTCTAAATCTTGTTTTTGTATACCAGTAATGTTTTCCCAAACACCACAGTGGAAACTGTTAGAAACATATTCTCTATCAGATACGCCTTTAATAATACCATATTTCTTTCTAAATTGTTCAACTTGCGTACCACATAAACTTTCAGCTGGAGTTCCATAAATAGCATATAAAATTCCATCCTCTTTTTTAAACTCTTGTGTCTTATCATTAATATATCTCATAACTTCAAGAGCAAATTCACCATCTTCTACTAAACTCTTACCATTATATAACTCTTGTAATTCATTTAAAGCCGTTATTCCAAAAGAAGCAGTAGATGATTTTAAGATTGGTTCAATAGGCTCATTTGGTTTTAATCTACCTCCATAGAATCCTCCCTCACAGTAAGCAAGTGGATTAGTAGATGCTTTTTTCTTAGCTAGATAATTATAAGTACGAATATGAATCTTACGAATCATTTCTAGATAATAATCAAGTACTTCATAAAAATCTTTTTGTTCTTCTCTAGACTTAGCTAAAATCATTGGTAAATTTAAAGAAATAGCTCCAATATTAAATCTTCCAATGAATACAGGTTGATCATCTTCATCAGCTGGTTCCATTCCACCTCTTTCAAACCAAGGAGATAAGAAAGCACGGCATCCCATCGGACTAATAATCTTTCCATATTTCTTAAATATTGAAGGAACATATCCTTCACCTGTTAATGATAAGTAATCAGGATACATTGTCTTACTACTGCAATCTAGGGCATCTTCAAATAGATAATGCATCTTACCACCTTCACCATGAAGATTTTTATCATATAAGAATACTAATTTTGGGAATAAAGTTGGCTTTCTATATCCTGGCTTTCCTTGTCCTTTTTGATGAGTTTTTAAAATTACCTCACTAATCATTTGTCCAAATCTATCTTCCTCATGTCCAAAAGTAAATGTTACAAATGGATAATCACCACGAGAAGAACCAACACTATTTAATTTATATTCAATTCCTTGATAACCTTGTTCACATTCACGTCTTGTCTTCTTCCAAGCATATTCTTCAGCCTTTTCTGGGTCTTCATTATTAGTTATTTCCATATATTCATCATAATACTTATTATAACTTTTCTTAGCATATGGAGTTAAAATAGTATCAACTTCTGGTACTGTAAAACCACCATATTGCATAGCTGCTGTATTGATAATTACATCTCCCATAACATCATAAGCAGTATCAAGACTCTTTGGTTCATTATACCATAAATTACCCATTTCAAAGCCATCTCTCATAACAGCACCAACATCACATAAACAACAGTTCATTGTATCACGTCTAGCACTCATATCATGAACATAAATATAGCCATCATCACAAGCTTCTATCTCTGCCTTTGTTAAGAAAAACTTCTTATATAATTCCTTATTTAAGTTGCCATATACCAAACTTCTTTGTGTAGATACTAAAGCACTATCAGTATTAGAGTTTTCTTTATCTCCAATATAATTAATTGCTTGAGCTTTCTTATAAACTTTATCTAAGATATGTACAAAATCATTCTTATAGTTACGATATTCTCTATAACTTTTAGCTACTAAAGGATTAACTTGCTCTAAAGCTGCTTCTACACAGTTATGAATTTGACTAACTTCAGCATCACTAGTTTGATTCTTTAATAAATCAATTACAATATTAACAACTTCATCTTTAGCTTCATCAGTTAAATCAACCATTACCCTTTCAGCACTTTTTTCAATTGCACTTCTTATTTTTTCACCATCAAATGGTTGTTTAGTCCCATTCTTTTTTATAATATTAATAGGTGGATTCTTGTATCTATTTTTCTTTTCCTTTCTTTCTTTTTTTACCTCTTTAACTTTTGCCATTTTTTTACACCTCTTTGTTTTCTTATTTATTCATTCGACAACTCGATTATACTCACTATTTTTAGTTAAATGCAATAGTTTTTATTATTTTCATACTTTTATTTTTGTTCGATTTACATACTTTTTATTAAAAAAAATATTTTATGTCTTTTGAGCATATTTTTGTTTTTATCCTTTATTTATAAGACTTTTAAAGAAAATATGTATTATTTTTTTAAAATGTTTTTTTTGAGTGTTTTTTTAAATTGTTGATTTTACAGGCATTTATAAGTATAATTAATATAGAAAAAAGGGAGTGTAAATTATATATGATAAATATGTCAACATTTGACACTTTAACAGTTGTCAAAAGAAGTGGTCAAAGAACTAGTTTCCAAGGAGAAAAAATAGCTCTTGCTATTCAAAAAGCCTTTCATTCTTTAGATATTCCCTATAGGGATGAAGATGTTAATAAAGTATATTCTAAAGTACTTAAAAAGATAGAAAAAGAATATAAAGATAGAAAAACAATAAATATTGAAAATATTCAAGATTTAATTGAAGAAGTTTTAAAAGAGAATAACTTTGAAGACGTTTATGTTGCCTTTTCTACTTATAGAGAACATAGAAATGCTTCAAGATCTGCTTTTGTTATGAAACAGCAACACAAGTTCTTAAAAGCTATAGAAAGACTTGGTCTAGATAATATTGATGATAACCTAAAAGAACGTCCTAATTCATTTTTATTACAGTTTGGAGAAACTATCTCATCAGAATTTGCTAAAGCTTATTTATTAGATACTAAAACAGTAAGATGCCAAGATGCTGGAATATTTAACTTACATTCTATAGAAACTATACCATTTGGTATGATAGCTACTTGTGATGTAGACCTTATTGAGCTTGCTACTCTTGATACTGATTTTGCCAAAGAGTTAAATTCTATAGACAAAATTAGTACCTATCTAAATAGAATTAAACTATATCTAGATAGTCTTAGTAAAGAAGTGTATCAAAGTATCTCGTTAATTAATTTTGACTTAGTATTAGAAAGTATCTTACTTAAAGAATTTAAATCTATCTTAAAAGAATATATTAATATATATTTAGATGCTAATTACTTAACTAACTATTTAACTATAACAGGTATTGATAATATAACATCATTTGATATAACTCCCACTTACTTTGCTATAGATAATAATACCCCTTTATATTTAGCAATATCTACTATTATTAAGAAAGCTAAAATGAAGTGTGAAAAGAACTTTACTATTTCTTTAAAGACTTTCTTTAAGACTATAACTTTTCCCTTAGCAATAAACTTTAAAACTAATAAGTTAATAATAAAATCACTAGTAAATAATAAATATATAGAATATTACTATCAAGGAGAAATGACTGAAGAGATTGCTACTACTATGCTTAACTACTCTAACCTGTATTTTATTAATAAAGATGCTTCTTTTAATAAAGCTATTAAAGAAAGGGTTAACTATGGTTACAATTCTCTAAGAGTTATAGAAGATAATACCACTATCGATAAAAAGATGGTTGGTGGTAAAGGCAATATATCTTGTATATCTATTAATCTAGTTAGAATAGCCCTTAAAAGTAAGAATACAAAGGCCAAAGAGACTGATTATAGATTATTCTACCAAGAGCTAGAAAAAGTACTAAAACAAGCGAAAGATGCCCTTTTAGAGAGATTTGAACTACAAGTAGATAAAACTATCCTTCACTTTCCTACTTTATATCAGTTAGGTACTTGGCATGATGGAGAAAAATTAAAGGATAAAGATAGATTAAGAAAACTATTAAAACATGGTACTCTAGCTTTTCATATAGTTGGTCTATCAGAAGCAATATATACTTTAACAGGAAATAAAGATGAAGAAATAACTTACAATCTTGCTAAAGATATCTTAAATTTCATGCAAAAGAAGATAGATAATTATAGTGAACAAAATAATCTTAACTTTGTTTTAACTACTTATAATGATACAAATATAGAAACAGAATTTAAAAAACAAGATGCCGCCATATTTGGTAAAATAAAAGATGTTACCAATAAAGATAAGTACTTAGAAGGTATTACTCTTCCTATAGATGATTTAAAAGAAGCAAGCTTACAAAAATATTTATTAGGAGGTTCTTCTTTAGAAATAGTAGCAAAAGATGAAAAACAATTATTAAATAAATATCAATCTTTAAAGGATAATGATATAGGATGCTTTAATGTCAAAAGAAAAGAGCTACCAATCAAGTAGTTCTTTTACTTTACTCTAAGTGAAGATGTATTAGATGGTCTTATTCCATATTTATTTGCAAAAAGTTCTTTTCTATCTATCGAAGACTTAATGAAATACTCCCCATCTTTAGATTCTTCTAATGATATAATTCCTTGATATGACTCTTTCTCACCAGACTCATCAAACTCATATATATCTTCTTCAATAGATCTATCAGATATTAGTTCTAATTTAGTTAATGAAGCTTTATTAGGGAAAATGGTATCTCTATTAAAATAGTAGGGACCTATAAAAACATTATTATAATCAGTTTGTTTGATAATTGCTTGATTTCCCATAATAAGTTTATCTTCTAAAGTTAAAAACATTCTCTCCTTTCTATCCATCGTTGGATAAATTCCACAACAGTTAAGTCTTTTCTCAAGTCTTTCTTCCTTTTCTTCTTCAGAAAAATCTTTAAAACATAGACTTCCCATCTTAATTTTACCTATTTCTATTTTACTAATAGTATTATCTTTAGAAAATTCAATATCCATCTTACCCATGTTTTCTTTAATATATAGATAAATAATTTCAAAAACACTAGAGTTTATATCTTTTCTTTTATGACCAGTTAACAGATAGAAACATAATTCAGTAATATCTTGATAATCAGTTTCATCAAGATCTGCTAAATGGCTATTTACATTTTGACAAGCATCTTCTAATAGTCTTATACTTTTTTCACTTTCCACCTGTTTTTCTAAGGGTATAACTTTTCTCATAATAATTTCTCCTCTTATTCACTTTTTGATAATACTGCTTTAGTTTCATGTTCTTTACCATCACGTAAGTAAGTAAGGGTAATTGTATCTCCTGGAGCATATTTGTATAGTTCATAACGAAGATATGCTGCATTTTCTACTTCTTCCCCATTAAGTTTAGTAATAATATCCCCTTCTTTTAAATCTGATTTAGAAGCTCCAGTACCACTTACTATTCCTGCTACTACTACTCCAGTTTTAACATCATTTGGAATATTATAATTACTACCAAAACGAGATTGTTTAACATCAGATACATTTACCATTTGTACTCCTAATTGAGGCCACTTAATTTCTTCACCTTTTTCTAAAGTTTCAATCTTAGACATAGCATATTCAATTGGAATAGCAAATCCCATACCTTCAATTTCTTCTTTAACTAATTTCATAGAAATAACACCAATTACTTCTCCATTAGAATTCATAAGTGGTCCACCACTATTACCTGGATTAATTGAAGCATCTGTTTGTAAAACTTTCATAACCCAGTCACCAGAACTAGTCCCATAACCATTACTACTTGTACTAACAGTTACCATTCTATCTTTTCCTGCTAAATGTCCAGTAGAAACACTTCCTTGATATTCATTACTAACAGGTGTTCCAATAGTAAATACTAAATCCCCTAGTTTACTATTTTCACTAGTACCAATAGATAATACTGTTAAATTTTTATTCTTTTTAATTCTAATTACAGCAATATCAGCATAACTATCACTACCTAACACTTCAGCATCTAATTCTTCATCTTTACTAGTTACTACTGTTACTTTATTATTACCATCAATTACATGATGATTAGTTATAAGATAATCATATTTATCATCTTCTTTATAAACAAATCCAGTACCAAAACCAGCTAGTTCATTATTTTGATAATTTCTAACAATAACAACACCATCATATACTTTAGATACTGATTGACTAATTCCTGAACCATCTACTAATACTTTAGTACAATTTTTACTACTACAAGTAGCACCACCACTACTAGTAGTTCCTTTAGATGAAGTAGTTAAATTACCAGTTACTACTACATAAGTTAAAACTCCTCCTAAAATAAACGCTACTATTATTAAAATACTATCTTTAAGTTTATCAATTTTCATCTTCTTCATAACTCCTCTCTATTTTTTCAATTTGTTCAAAGTTAGTAGGAAATCCCATTCGCTTTAAAATATCCTCTACTTTAATTGTATGTAGATTATAAGATAAATTATTTATCTCTCTTTCAAGTTCTAACATCATATTTTTAAATTCTTCTTTACTTAGCATATCTTTCATAATAATCACTAATGCAAAGACATCATTCTTACCTTGAACGTACCCTTCATCATCTTCTTCTATATTTAAAAGTTTATGATAAATGGTATTAGGTATAACTTTCTGTGTTCTATTTTCGTATAAGATATCTTCATGAGCACATAAATTACGATAGTTAGATAATATTGGTAGATATGTTATCATTGTAGATACATTTAAATGGTAGATATCACAAATCTTTTTTTGATCTTCATATTTTAAAATAGAAAATAATTCCCCTACTATTCCAAAGGATAAAACTTTAACTAATATCCATAAAGGTACATAACCATAATTCATCATATAATGACTAGTAGCAGTATGTTCTCTACCATTAACTCTTATTTGCCTTTTCATCTTATGAATTAAATCATTAACCTGTCTTGTTTTAGTTTTATCTTGGGTAAAATTCTTAGCTTTTAAATAATCTTTTTCTTTATAACCATATCGTTTAGATAATTGATACGAAAAAATTGATTTTAGATTATTTTCAACGATAAGTAAATTTTTAAAGAAAACATTTCTAATCCCACGATCAAACAAAAAGATACTATATAATTCTTCAAAGGTAGCCCCTTCTAAAAATCTTTTATCTTTCATACTTTTCATCAAAGGATAACGATAACCATTTAAAAAGAAGTAATTTTCTCTAAGTAATACCTTCTTAGCAAAGTCTGGATCATCGATAGTAAGTCCTTTATATTTCATTATTTCAATTTGTTCTTCTAGGTTCTTAAACTGTTTTTCTATCATCTTTCCACCTACCTAGGGTAATTATACCACATAACCACTTAAAAAAATATGAATTTTTGATGAAAATATGTGATATACTTTTGTAAAGGATGTGGTAAAAGATGCCTGCAACAGTTACTCATGCTTATTTTGGCATGGACGTTTACAACAATTTACCTATTGGCCTAAAAGAATTGTTAATGGATGAGAAAAAAAGTATTAGAATGTTTGCTCAAGGAATGGACCCTTTCTTTTTTTATCATAAAATTTCTTTAAAGAATGGCAAGAAACAACAAGACTTTGCTCTTTATTTTCATACTAATAAAACTAGAGAGTTTTTTATAAATTTAGTTAACTATATAAGATATAATGATTACTATCAAGTTCCTGACGTGATGGCCTATCTTTATGGTTTCATCTCCCATTATGTCTTAGATAGTACTATTCATCCCTATGTTTTTTATAAAACTGGTGAATTTATAAAAGGTGATAAAGAAAGTTATAAATACAAAGGATTACATCACAATATGGAAGTATTTATTGATAATTATTTAATAAATAACCGAGAAAAAGGTAAAGTTTATTCTTTTCAATTCTATGATTTTTGTTTTGATTTTACTCCTTTTTCTAAAGAATTAGAAGAAGTAATTGATTATGCTTTCAAAGAAACCTTTGGTATTACAGAAATGAGTAAATTCTACAAACAGGCTTTAAAGGATATGCATTTTGCACTTAAGTATTTTAGATATGATAAAACAGGTTTTAAAAAATGTATCTATACAGTTTGTGAGAAAATAACACCTAAAACAATGTTTCCCTTCTCAACTATCTCTTATCATGTATCTTTAACTGATAAAAGGAATTATCTAAATAATGACCATACTAAATGGAATCATCCTTGTCTAAAAAGAGAAAAACATGAAGAAAGTGTTGATGAATTATATAATAAGGCTCTAGAAGAAGCCCTAAATATTATCAAGAAAGTTAATTACTATATAAAGGATACTAAGAAGATAGACTTAAACAAAGTATTTAAAAATCTATCTTATAAAACTGGTAAAGATTGTGACAAAGATTATAAATTAAAATATTTTGAATTTTAAAGTATAAATAGATAATTTTTAGAAATACTATCTACTAGGTGATATAATGCTAGAAAAATACAAGGTAGTAAAAGAAAAGAATGAAGATGTTTTATATTTGTACTTATCTATGAATTATGAATTTGCTAAAGATTTAGATGATTATAATCTAGACAATTTAGATAAGAATTGGTTAATTAATCAAAGAATTCAATTTAATGGTAATAAGGTAGTTATCTTTGTAGATGGTATTCCTACTAAAGTAGTATTATTAAATGATAATGATAAAATTCTGTCTGACAAAGATATTATTCTAACTCTTGATACTGATGATAAGATATCTTTAGATAAACTACTTTTAAGCATCTTGTTTAGTAACATTACTATTTTCTTAGAAGAAGAAGCTTTAAAAGCTATAACTATTCTTTATCGTAGTGAGCTGATTAAAAGGTATAGGAATAAAGAAAAGATATCTAAAGATAATCATCACTTTTCTTATGTTAATTTAAACTATTACAAATTACTTTATCCAAATACTTACAAGATGTATGAGACTTTATTTAAAAAGGTAATAAAAGCTACTGACGGAGAATATCTAGTATACAACAAAGAACCAATAGAAGCTTACATTCACTTAGTAAGTAATGGTTACACAGAAACTAATAGTAATATCCCTTATCTAAAACAAACAGAAAGTCTTTGGGACTTAGCATATCCTAATTATATGAATCAAAAATACTTTTCAGTAGAAGAATTAAGAAAAAGATTAAATATCAAAGATAAGAATATTAATATTGAAATTAAACAGTTAAGTCCTAGTAATAGAATTTTAAAGTTACAAGTAAATGATAAGATTTTCAATTCACTTGATTTAATGACTAGACTAGATTTACCTTCTGCTGATATTACTATTCTTGTCTTAAAACAAGGATTTACTTTTATTACTAGAGGAATTGGTAATGGTTATGGATTAAGTATCGTTGGTGCAAACGCTCTAGCTAAACTTGATTGTAACTATAAACAAATATTAGGATACTATTTTCAGAATGTAGTATTATATACTAAGGAAGAGTCTAAAATATAGATTCTTTTTTATTTTAGTTGCTTCTTCTCTCTTTCTAAAGCTTTTAATGACCTCTTAGGAGTTGGCAATTCTTCTGGCATAGTTCCACCATTTTTAGCAATAACCTCTCTAATATTTTTTCCAATATTATAATGTGTTTCATTAGCTGCTCGTTCACTAGATATATTATCTTTTTTTAGTTTTGCTTCTGTCTGACTAATTCTAAAAAGATTAGCTATTAACTCTTCACTACCCATATTATCCAAAATATCTTCTCTATATCTTAATTTTTTTCTTTTAGCAATATCATCAGCAGTTTCACCATTATACAATCCCCTATATCCAGCATTATGAAATTTATCAAAGTTTTTAACACCACAGTTTTTAGCTGTTTAATTTAAAGAATAGTTACCTCTTCTAGTTAAACTTCATTGATAAAATCTTTTCTCATCTTCAGTTAAATTATCATATTCTTTTTCTGTTAACTCTTGTTTTCTAGTTTGCACTGCAAAATATGTTTGCCCTAAAGCAACTACCTGTTTTCTAGAATCAGCATTCTGGACAATTAAATAACAAGCATATCTAGATAGTTTATAATCATCTTGTTTTCTCTGTGCACCAGAACCTATATCTACCATTTTGTCGACCCCGACAAAATGGTCATGTGTATTAATATCACTATTGTCACAAGCAGTTTTTGCTTTTTCTATAACACCAGAAAATTTTCTCCATTCCTTATAATGTAGAGCTACTTGTAATTCTCTAGCATACCAATATTCCTTATCATATTCATTAGTATGTTTAATCCTCTCAAAAATTGTTTCACTGTACTCTTTTATTTGATTCATGTTCCACCTCCAAAAAATTTTAAATATATAATATTATGAAAACATATGTTCGTCAATACTTATTTTAAACATTTTTATAATTCCTTTTGAAAGTACTCATAAACTCCCCTAGTTATACTTAAAGCTAGTCTTTTTTGATAATTTTCTTTTTGTAATAAATATCTATCATTTGGATTAGATAAAAAACCACACTCTATTAAAACACCAGGTACTCTAGTATTAGAATATAAATAAAGATTAGTCTTCTTAATAATTCTCTTAGTCTTAAACTCCTTTTTAAATTCATTATGAATGCTTTCTGCTAATAAAAGATTATTCTTATTTATAGAATGATATAAAACCTCTTGTCCTCTACCATTCCCTGCATTTATGTGAATAGAAAGATACAAATCACTCTTTTTATTTTGAATAAATAATATTCTCCTATATAAGTCTCCTCTTTTCTTTCTAGCATCCCACTTACTAGATAAATCTTCATCAACCATTCTAGTCATATAAACAGTTGCCCCATTTTCTTCTAATACTTTTTTTAATTGATAAGATATCTCTAGATTTAAATCTTTTTCCATAAGTTTACCAGACATAGTCCCACTATCTCGCCCACCATGCCCGGGATCAATTGTAATTATTTTCCCTTCCAGTGGTAATATACTATTAACTTTAGCATCCACTAATTGAAGTGATATTAATAAGGTAAAGAAAAGTATTAACATTAAACTCTTATATTTTCTAATAAACATATAAAAACACCTAGTAAATTTTATGTTTACTAGGTAATTTTAATCACAATAATAACAGGATAATTAAATAAGTAACTCTATTTAGATTTATTTAAATTTTTTCTTTCTTTTGTAGCAACTAACATCCCATCTGTCTTGTAAATTGATACTCGAATAACATCATCATATAAATTTAAAGACCTATTCAAAATATCATCTGCAGAAGTAAAAGAAGAAATATCATCCTCATCAATAATTGAATCACAATCAGCAAAGCCAAGCATAAATCCTTCTATTGTTTTACAATAAGCACCAAGTGAATACTTATTATCTTTTTCAAAATATACAATTCTATACCCCTCATCATATTATTTTCCACAACCAGCATCTATTAGTTTTTCAGGTAAAATTCTCATTTTATCAACTCCTAACTGCGTAAATTGTAATTTCAAATTTTGATTATTATTCAAAATTTATATGTATTATATTTTTTTCTGTAATTTCATTGTTAAGTAAATAGTCTTTAAACATTAATAATAATGTTGATTTACCACTTCTTCTAACACCAGTTGTTACCTTTATAAAATCATTTAAATCGCCAATCACATAATAACATAAATATGCTTTTTATAAAGTTTTGCAAGTACACTATTTGCAAAACTTCTTACTTTTTGACACTTTTGATGATATATTTATTTTTTTTAAATCAGATATCATAAAAAAGTAACAACTTATTCATTCACTGCCAAACATGCATGATTAATTGTACCAGTTATTAGATTACTAACTTTTAAAACTATTATCTCTGGATTCTCAATCATTCCCTTATCAATCCAGTCTAAAACTATAGAAACAAAAGCATACTTATAAAAATCTGTTATAAACTTTTTATCTTCTTCTCTTAAATTTTTACCTTTAGATTCTTCAACTATCTCACTATATATAATCGGATAAACCAATCTACATAAATTAGTTCTTAATACTTCAACGGAAACAGAATGATAAATATTTTCTACAACCTCTTTTTCTTTTAAGACTACTTTAAAAATCATCAAAAACTTATCTTCCCATTTTTCACACTCATCATTCTTATTCAAAATATTATCCACTTCATCAATACATAGCCATTCAACTAAATCTTTTATATCTTGAAAATGATAATAAAAAGTTTGTCTATTTATAGCACAATTATTGGCTATATCAGTTATTGTTATCTTATTAAAGCTCTTCTCTTTTAATAAATCTTTAAATGCATATCCTATCGCTCTTTTTGTTGTTAATTTGCTCATTTATCGTCACCTTTATTATTATATAAGAAAAAAAACATGAAATAAATAATTATTCCATATTTTTTCTACTTAAACAAACCACTATCTTTTAAAAGTATCTCTATATCTGTACCTTTAGCTTTTTTCATTACAACTTTAATTAATTGTTTTTCTACAAAGGTAAGGGGAAGTTCATCAACTGTTTTTTTATCAACAGCGTAATAACAAGCTTTTAATAGTTCCCTAACATCATATTTACTACCCCAAACTTCAGGAACTGCTCTATCTACTTTTAAAAGTGTATAAACAGCTTCCATACCAGTACGAATTGAGTATTCTGTAGTAAAAATAGTATCTCTTGGTGTTTCAGCAAATTGTCCAACAAAAGCAAAATTAACACTATTTTTTGGGACTACTAATGGTCTATCTTTTTCCTTTCGAGGTTGGAAAAAGGCATTTATATAAGGCATATAACAAGTTGTTGTATTACAAATATCTGCATACTTTTCAATTTCATTAATTGGTACACCAATATGATAAAGCCATTCTTCACATACTTCTTTTCCAGTACATTCTTTTATAGGTTTCTTAACAAAATTACCAGACTTATTAGTATTTAAAGCATATAGCCAAACTAAAACACTATTCTTGTTTTGAGACTTAAACTGTGGTTGACGATTAATAGTCCATGATAAATACCAATTTTCCATACTATCTTTAACTGTAACTATACCACCAGTTGTTACTTTACCATCTCTAGGATCGCGTTTACAGATATTTATAATATGTTTAATAATATCATCGTCACTTACTTCTATAGTAGCACTCATCCAGTTAGTTTTATCTACATGATTACAAAATTTATCAGGATTTCCAAATTCACCATTACTAGCTTGGGAAGCAATATTTTTCCATAAATCCCAAGATTCACCCTTACCATTTTTAATAATTGATAAATCAGGGGCATTATCTTGATCACCATAACAAGAAGTATCGGTACAACAACCATTAGTGATAAAGACTAAGTCATCTTCCGTTAAATCAATTTCTTTAGTTTCACCATCATTTTCATAAACAATCTTAGTTGCTACTTTCTTATTTTGTTTTGATTTAAATATAACATTTTTAACATCTATTCCATAATCAATCTTTACACCATTATTTTTTAAATACTTAATAAGTGGTAAAATCATTGATTCATATTGATTATATTTAGTAAATCTTAAAGCTGAAAAGTCAGGTAAACCATCTATATGATGTACATATCTACATAAATATCTTTTCATTTCAAGAGCTGAAGACCACTTTTGAAATGCAAACATCGTTTGCCAATATAACCAAAAATTAGTTTTCCAAAACGATTCTGGTAAAACATCAGAAATTTTTTTATTTTCTAGAGTCTTTTCTGGAGTAAGAAATAATTTTGATAAAGCCATAGCAGACTCTCTATCAAGTTTAAATAATTTATCAGTATGGGCATCTTCCCCACAATTAATAGTAGCTCTACATAATGAATAATTAGGATCATGTTTATTTAACCAATAATATTCATCAAGAACTGATACATCAGGTGTTTCAATAGATGGGACACTTCTAAACATATCCCACATACATTCAAAATGGTTATCCATTTCTCTACCACCACGCATATAAAATCCTTTAGTAATATCCTTTCTTCCATCACATGATCCACCTGCTAAATCTAACTTTTCTAACAAGTGAATATGCTCACCTTTCATTCTTCCATCTCTTACTAAATAAAATGCTGCAGAAAGCCCTGCTAAGCCAGTTCCAATAATATATGCAGATTTTTTATCTACCCCTTCTGGTTTTTCTGGACGAGCAAATGCTTCATAAGTTCCAGCTCCATAATACATATTTATCCCTCCTATTATTAATTAACATATAAATCATATAATTATTAATTATTATTTACAACAATCAATGTTATTATACTGTCAAAAAATAAGACAAAAAGATAAAATTGTAATAAAATAAAACATCTAATAAGCATATAACTACTAGATGTTATTATTAATTATTTTATAGCAGAAGACTGTAAAGCAGTAATAGCAATTACCCCAACTATATCACTAGCATTACATCCTCTAGATAAATCATTTATTGGTTTAGCAAGTCCTTGAGTAACTGGACCATAAGCTTTAGCAAGTCCTAATCTTTCGGTTATTTTATAAGCGATATTACCAGCATCTAAATCTGGAAAGACTAAGACATTGGCATAACCTGCTACTTTTGAACCAGGTGCTTTTCGCTCTCCTATTTCTTTAACAATAGCAGCATCAAACTGTAATTCACCATCTAAAGTGATATCTTTTAAACTTTCCCTAGCAAGTTCTACCGCTTTTACTACTTTTTCACTATCAGGACATTTTGAAGATCCATAAGTAGAATGAGATAGAAAAGCTACTTTCGGCGTATCTTCTACTAACAATTCAAAACTTTCAGCACTACTTTTAGCAATATCTACTAATTGTTCACTAGTAGGATTTTGATTTAATCCACAATCTGAATAGATAAATACTCCATTAGAACCATACTGCTTTTGTGGAGTATCCATCAAAAAGAAAGATGATGCTGTCTTAGTATTAGGTGCTGTCTTAATAATTTGTAAAGCTACACGTAAAGTATCAGAACTAGAGTGAACTGCTCCACTAACCATTCCATCAGCATAATTAAGTTTAACAAGCATAGCCCCAAAATAAGGATAGTCGTTAGTAAGTATTTCACTAGCCTTATCAAGAGTCATACCTTTCTTCTTTCTTAACTCATAATAAGTATTAACACACAAATCAAAATCAGCAAACTTAACTGGTTCTATTATCTTACACCCATCAAGAGAAATATTATTTTCCTTGGCTAAAGATAAAATATCTTCTTCCTTACCAATCAAATAAATATCAGCAATATTTTCTCTAATAGCAATAGCAGCCGCTTCTAAAGTTCTAATATCATCTGTTTCTGGTAATACTATCTTCTTCTTTTCATTTTTCTTTACTCTATCAATTATCTTTTCTATAAAATCCATATCTTTACTCCTCCTCTAATTTACTTTCTCCTGTTTTATAATCAATGGTAACTCCTTTTTGAACATTATATACATAAACATTAAATGATAATTTCCCCTTATCTTCAATTGAATATGCTTCCATATATGCTCCATTTGCTACTAAATTGTCACCGTCAAAAACAGGTGTTACTTTATATAAAACATGATTATTAGTCTCTTTTATATAATTAGCTACTTTATTTTCAAAAGGTAACATTCCATCTACATTCATACTTCTAGTACAAGTCATTAAGTTTTTTGGATTAGCATTTTGTCCAGTTAATTGATGGGCAATTAAATGACATCTATTATATAAATATTTTCCATCAACAAAATCATACTTAACTGTATGCCATCCAGCTGGTTTAATCATCCCTATACTACCCCTTTTAGTAGTTGGCATTGTACTTTTACTAACAAGAGCAAAAGCTACTCCTACTCTACCTAAAGAATCTAAATCACTATATTCTTCTTTTTCTGTTAACTCTTTTTCACTATCTGTAAATGTTGGTTTATTATTATTTACCTCTTTATAAGGCTCATTATCATAACTCGGTATACTAATAACGTCACTTGTATTATTACTATTATCTTTATAAGCATAAGATGGTAATATATATTGATAACCAACTACTGCTATTAAGACAATTAAACTTAAAAGGGATGTTACTAGTTTCTTATTCTTTCTACTCATCAAACCATCCTTTCCCTATTTATTGTATCATAAGATTACAAGTTTTTTTAGAAATTTATTTTCTTATTTAATACTTTATGATAAACTTTAGATAAAGATGGAGGACTTATGAAAAAGAAGAAGAAAAGAAAAAAGATTATTACCTTTATTACACTCTTCATTATAATAATTATTATATTGATATATCTAGCATCAACTAATAAAATTGAAATAAAAATTCCATTTACGGATATTAACACGACTAAAACGGAAAAGAAAAAATTAACTATATATGATGAAGATAGTAATAAAAGACCAATTGCTGTTATGATAGATAATAATGTTGGTTACTCTTCCCAAGTAGGATTACAAGATGCTTTTGTAACATATGAGGCAATAGTAGAAGGTGGTCTTACTAGAATGATGGCTATATTTAAAGATACTAATACTTCTTTAATAGGACCAGTTAGAAGTTCTAGACACTACTTTTTAGATTATGCTTTAGAATATGATTCTCTTTATGCCCACTATGGTTGGAGTACATTCGCTGAAAATGATATTAAATCTTTAAGAGTAAATAATATTAACGGATTATATGTAGATAATGCTTACTGGCGTGATAGAAAAATTGCTGCTCCCCATAATGTTTTTACTAACATAGAAACTTTATATAAGGGTGCAGAAAATCTTGGTTACCAAATAATTACTGATGAGTGGGAAGCTCTACCAATAACTAGTGACAATGTAGATTTAACGAAAATAAAGAATAAGACTTGTACTGATACTGATTGTGATACTGGTTTAGTACAAGCTAACAAAGTAACTATTCCCTATTCTAATAGTCAAACAAGAAGTTATGCCTATGATAGTGAAAGAAAAGTTTATCTAAGATATATGAATCATAATGCTCATATAGATAGAGATAGTAAAGAACAATATCATTATAAAAATATTATTATTATCAAGGTTAAAAATAAAACTTTAGATAGTTATGGTAGGCAAGACTTGGATACCACAGGTACTAAAGAAGCATATTATATAACAAATGGATATGCCATACCAATAACTGCTAAGAAAGATTCAAGAAGTGGTAAAACTATCTATAGTTATATGGATGGTAGCAAGGTTAAACTAAATGATGGAAACACATTTATTCAAATAGAACCTGTTAATATGACCCCATCGTTTGAGTAATATTAAGGTGTAGTAGTATGTATGAATGGTTAAATTTAGAATTATTAGATTATAAAAATAAAGATGACATATGGGACTTGATAAACTTATTTGAAGATGTATCATTCCAAAAATATAGTGAATTACCACCAAGATGTCCCTTTGTCTTTCTTATTCAAAAATATAGAGAAATTAATGGTAATAAATCACATAAACCAATTGGATTCATATTTCTAGAAACAAAAGATATCACTAGTAATGACTTATATATACATTTTGGTATAACTGAAAAAGAAAGAAACAAAGGTTATATGAAAGAAGCACTTTATATTCTAAATCATAAACTAATAGGTAATACAATGGAACAAGAAGAAGATTTAAAGGATTATGAAAGATTATTAATCTCTTCTAAGATCATAGCAATTAATGAAGAAAATAATCCTATAATAGAAAGTTTATTAACCAATAACAGTTACTATATAAGTAACCAAACATATTATTTAGGATTTAATGAAAGAAAAAAGTTACTCATAAAATAGTAACTTTTTTAATATGATTTTTCTTGAACATTCTTATTTATTTCAATATTTCTACTAGTTAATATATCAGGATATTCTGACACTTTTAAAGTTTCATTCATATATATTCTATTATCATTTCTATTATTTAGTAATTGTAAATAGTCAGTAGGAATATTATGTTTATTAGCAATTATATCTAGGGTTTGACCACCAGTAACTCTTGTTATTAAATCAAAGTCATTTGATTCTTTAACATATTCTTGAAATCTAAGTAAACCTTCAGTAAGGGAATCAGTAAACTTATTAATATCAGTATTTGCATCTACTGCTATTGTTGCAAAACGACTTGCCCCCTTTTCTCCTAAAGAATTTTCAATTGGAGATTCTTTTAATGTTGGATATCCATCATCATTATAACCTTTTATACCACATTGAATATCCATATCAACTAAACCGTTTCTTTTTAAACAACTATTAAGGCTTACTGCTAATGGATCTGTTTGGTTATCCCTTTCATTATATTGACCAATGACTTTTGTTTTACCATCATTATTGTAATCAAGTAAACTTATATAAGTTTCACTACCATTCATATTTTCAATACTATAAGAATCGACAACAGTCTCTACAGAAACACCTTCACTTGCTAATTTATTTGAAAGAGAATTTATAAAGCTATCTTGTACCCCATCATTTACTAAAACAATATTTAAGTTATTTAAGTCTGTAATATCAGCATAAATAGTATCATCTGTTGCTACTGTATCAGTAGTAACTACAGGATCATCAGCCCTAGCTTTAGTATTACTATTATACGCAATGGAAGCACCAGTCAAAGCAACAACAAAAGCAGCCATTCCTACTCTCGTCCTAAACCTTCTTCTAGCTCTAGCTTTTCTTTGAGCCATTAATCTTTTTCTCTTATTCAAATCAATTATTTTAGATTGATTTACTTCTAAATTTCTTATCATAATATCACCTATCTCTTTTCACTAATAATTGTTAAAAGTTTTATAATTTCACCAAAACCATATATTAAAGAACAAAATACAAAACTAGCTAACCAAAACAATAATGTCAAAG
>ENA-OUQF01000183-OUQF01000183.1-human-gut-metagenome-genome-assembly--contig:-NODE-183-length-59415-cov-28.965836_pt1 | contig 59415 bp, 60 predicted proteins | sample MGYA00237947_ERZ548826 | MGnify/ENA primary metagenome ERZ548826 (study PRJEB26490, sample SAMN05194701) | human gut metagenome | biome: terrestrial biome; feature: human-associated habitat; material... | reverse complement strand
CAAGACCAAACGATTTAAAGAAAATGAAATCTTTACATGGTCTTACAAGAACACTTATCTCTAACATGGTAATAGGTGTATCTGAAGGATACACAAAGGAGCTCGAAGTAAACGGTGTTGGTTACAGAGCTGCTAAACAGGGCAATAAATTAGTTCTTAGTCTTGGATACTCTCACCCTGTAGAAATGATTGATCCAGAAGGACTTGAAGCTGTAGTTGATGGTACTAACAAAATTATTGTTAAAGGTATCGATAAAGAAAAAGTTGGCCAATATGCTGCTGAAATCAGAGCAAAAAGAGGACCAGAACCTTACAAGGGCAAAGGTATCAAGTATGCTGATGAAGTTATCAGACGCAAAGTTGGTAAGACTGGTAAGAAGTAAATCAAGGAGGTACAATTATGGTTAGTAAAGAATCTAGAGCGGATATCCGTGTTAAAAAGCATAGCAGATTACGAAACCGTTTAAACGGTACTGCTGAAAGACCACGTCTTGCAGTTTTCAGAAGCAATAATCATATGTATGCTCAGATTATTGATGATACAGTTGGAAACACACTTGTTGCAGCATCTACACTTGAAAAAGATGTTAAGGCTGAATTAGACAAGACAAACAATGTTGAAGCTGCTTCTTACTTAGGAACAGTTATCGCAAAGAAGGCATTAGAAAAAGGAATTACAACTGTTATCTTTGACAGAGGCGGATTCATATATGAAGGAAAAATCAAAGCATTAGCAGAGGCAGCTAGAGAAGCTGGTCTTAATTTCTAGTTGAGGAGGATAACACATGAAACGTACAATTATTGATGCTAGTCAGTTAGAATTAGAAGAAAAAGTAGTATCAATTAAGCGTGTAACTAAAGTTGTTAAAGGTGGACGAAATATGAGATTCGCTGCTTTAGTTGTTGTCGGTGACGGCAAAGGACACGTAGGTGCTGGTTTAGGCAAGGCTGCTGAAATTCCTGAAGCTATTCGTAAAGGAAAAGAAGACGCTATGAAGAAGCTTATTGAAGTGCCAACAGATGCAAACTTGAGTATTCCACATGATATTATAGGAAACTTTGGTAGTGCTTCAGTATTATTAAAGAAGGCTCCAGATGGTACAGGTATTATCGCTGGTGGTCCTGCTCGTAATGTATTAGAGCTTGCAGGTCTTAAGAATATCCGTACAAAGTCATTAGGCTCAAACAATAAACAGAATGTAGTTCTTGCTACAATCGAAGGTTTATCTGGTTTAAAGACTCCTGAAGAAGTAGCTAAGCTTCGCGGCAAGACTGTAGAAGAGATTTTGGGCTAATAGGAGGATCAAAAAATGGCAGATAAGTTAAAAATTACATTAGTTAAATCACCAATCGGTGCTGTTCCAAAGCAGGTTAAGACAGTTGAAGCTTTAGGCTTAAAGAAGCTTAACAAGACTGTAGAAATGCCTGATAATGCAGCAGTTAGAGGTATGATTCAACAGGTTAGACATTTAGTTAAAGTTGAAGAAATCTAAGGAATAGGAGGTGCATTTCATGAATTTGTCAAATTTACAGCCTGCAGAAGGTTCAAAACATAGTGATAACTTCAGAAGAGGTCGTGGCCATGGTTCTGGAAACGGAAAGACAGCCGGTAAAGGTCATAAGGGTCAGAAGGCTCGTTCAGGCGGCACAAGACCAGGCTTTGAAGGTGGTCAGATGCCATTATACAGAAGAATACCAAAGAGAGGTTTCACAAATAGAAATACTTTAGAAATAGTTGGTATCAATGTAAGTGCTCTTGAGGCTTTTGAAGCAGGTTCTGAGGTAACAGTTGAAACTTTAGTTGAAGCTGGAATCGTTAAGAATGTTAGAGATGGCGTTAAGATACTTGGAAACGGTAATCTTACTAAAAAGCTTACAGTAAAGGCAAATGCTTTCTCTGAAGGAGCAAAGGAAAAAATTGAAGCTGTAGGTGGAACTTGCGAGGTGATCTAATGTTTACAACAATTAAAAACGCTTTCAAAGTGAAAGAGATAAGACAGAAATTACTCTTTACGTTTTTAATGCTTATAGTAGTTAGATTAGGTAGTCAGATACCCACACCCGGAACAGATGCTAGTGTTGTTTCATCTTTAATGAAAAAAGTATCAGATACAACAAGTGGTACTTTAATCAGTGCGTTTACTGGAGGTTTGGAAAAAATGTCCATATTCGCACTGGGCATTTCGCCCTACATAACTTCATCAATTATTATGCAGTTACTTACAATAGCTATTCCAAAGCTTGAGGAATTGCAGAAGGATGGAGAAACTGGTAGAAAGAAAATTGCCGAAATTACAAGATATGTAACAGTAGCACTTGCACTTCTTACATCGATTGTTATGGCTATAGGCTTTGGCAATTCAAACGCATTTGGAAACAAGTCATCAATGACCTCTCTCCAGTATGTTCTTACAATAGCACTTGTTGTTATTACATGGACAGCAGGATCAGCATTCCTTATGTGGCTTGGTGAGAGAATCACTGAGAAGGGAGTTGGAAATGGTATTTCAATTATCTTAGTAATTAATATCATTGCAAGAGTGCCAAGTGATTTATATAACTTATATGAATCAAAAGTTAAAATTACATCAACAAATGGCAGATCTATCGGTGGTGCGCTTCTTGCTGCAGTTATTATTTTCTTAGTAATTGTTGCAATATTTGCATTAGTAGTTATATTACAAGGTGGACAGAGAAAAATAGCAGTTCAGTATTCAAAGAAGCTTCAGGGAAGAAAGATGGTTGGTGGCCAGTCATCATGTATTCCATTAAAGGTTAATACTGCTGGCGTTATTCCTATTATCTTTGCTTCATCAATAATGCAGCTTCCAATAGTTATTGCAAACTTCTTTGGCAAGCAGGCAGGAGATGGAACATTCTGGGGTAAGGTTTTAAGACTATTAAACTCTGGCTCTTGGTTCAATTTAGATAACTTTAAATATACATTAGGTTTCCTTGTGTACGCAGCATTAGTTATAATATTCGCTTATTTCTATACATCAATTACATTCAATCCTATTGAAGTAGCTGATAATATGAAGAAACAGGGTGGTTTTGTACCTGGTATTAGACCTGGTAAGCCAACAGAGGAATATTTAACAAGAATATTAAATTATATAGTATTAATTGGTGCAGTAGGGTTACTTATAGTGGCTACTATTCCAATCGTATTCTCTGGTGTATTTAGCGCATCAGTTTCATTCGGTGGAACATCACTAATCATCGTTGTTGGTGTTATTTTAGAAACACTTAACAAGATTGAATCAATGATGGTAGTTCGTAATTATAAAGGTTTTTTGAACGATTAATCAGTGTCCCGCGGTAGGTGAAAGCTTGTCGCGGGTTATTGTGCAAATAACTAAATGTAGAAGGAGATTATTATATGAAGATTATAATGTTAGGAGCGCCAGGTGCAGGAAAGGGTACACAGGCAAAAATGATTGCTGACAAGTATTCTATACCGCATATCTCTACAGGTGATATTTTCCGTGCGAATATTAAAAACGGAACAGAGCTTGGAAAGAAAGCTAAAGAATATATGGATAAAGGTCTTTTAGTTCCTGATGAATTAACTTGTGATTTAGTAGTTGATAGAATCAAACAGGAAGACTGCAAGAACGGGTATATTTTAGATGGTTTCCCAAGAACTATTCCACAGGCAGAATGTCTTGATGAAGCACTTACACAGATGGGTGAAAAGATAGATTATGCTGTAAATGTAGAAGTTCCAGACGAAAACATCGTAAAGAGAATGTCAGGCAGAAGAGCCTGCGTAAACTGTGGCGCAACATATCATATTGTTCATATTCCAACAAAAGTTGAAGGAATTTGTGACAGATGTGGCAAGGAATTAATCTTAAGAGATGATGACAAGCCAGAAACAGTAACAAAGCGTCTTAATGTATATCACGAACAGACACAGCCACTTATTGACTACTACACAAAGAAGGGTGTTTTAGTTGAGGTTGACGGAACAGTTGATATGAATGATGTATTTAACGCAATCATTGATATATTAGGTAAGTAAGATGCCAGTTACAATAAAATCACAACATGAAATAGAGTTAATGAGAGAGGCAGGAAAAATTCTTGCTAAAACTCATAATGAGCTTGCAAAAGCCATTAGACCAGGAATGACAACATTAGAAATTGATAAAATCGGAGAAGAAATCATTAGAAGTTATGGTTGTATTCCATCATTTCTTAATTATGAAGGCTATCCAGCATCAATATGTGTATCGGTTAATGATGAAGTTGTTCATGGGATTCCAAGTAAGGACAGAATTCTTGTAGATGGTGATATTGTTTCTTTAGATGCAGGAGTAATATACAAAGGATACCATTCAGATGCTGCTAGAACAGTTGCAGTAGGGGAAATTAGCGAAGAAGCAAAGAAACTTATAGAAGTTACAAGGCAGAGCTTTTTTGAAGGAATTAAGTTTGCAAAAGAAGGTTATCATTTACATGATATTTCAAATGCAATCGGAGATTACTGCGAAAACCGTGGCTACGGAGTCGTAAGGGATTTAGTAGGTCATGGAATTGGAAGAAATCTCCACGAGGATCCGGAAATTCCAAACTTCCGTCAAAGAAGAAGAGGCATAAAGCTTCAAGCTGGAATGACACTTGCTGTGGAGCCAATGGTCAACATAGGAACCTGTGAGGTTTCCTGGTTAGATGATGATTGGACCGTAGTTACAGATGATGGTTCTTTATCCGCACATTATGAGAATACAATTCTTATTACAAAAGGTGAACCAGAAATCCTATCGTTACTATAAATATAGAAGAAATGAAAAAGACTAAACTGGAGGTTATTGAATGGCTAAGTCTGATGTTATTGAAATCGAAGGAACAGTTATTGAAAAATTACCTAATGCAATGTTTCAGGTAGAACTTGAAAATGGACATAAGGTATTAGCACATATCAGTGGTAAATTAAGAATGAATTTTATCAGAATTTTACCAGGTGACAAAGTAACTATTGAATTATCACCATATGATTTGTCTAAAGGTCGTATCGTATGGAGAGATAAATAATCCGACAAAAGTTAAAAAGAGACTTGCATTTGCAAAAGTTGTATGCTATACTCATAGTCGGACTTTTTTTGAAAGGAGGATTTACTGTGAAGGTTAGATCATCAGTTAAACCAATTTGCGAAAAATGCAAAATTATCAAAAGAAAGGGTAGCATCAGAGTAATCTGTGAAAATCCTAAGCACAAACAAAGACAGGGCTAATAATTATATTATTACAAGAGTTTTACACACTAAAACTCGGTTTTTGTGCGTCTAAGCATGCGGCTGCAGCAATGAAACACTAGGAAGCGTTTAACCTGTTACTCTCAAAGGTTAATGTGAAATATTGGAAAATTGCTTTTAATAGAATAGTCTATATGACTATAACCATTATTATGGTGGTGAATGCAGGACGACCTAAAACTTGTCCTGTAGTGAATTTATTCACAAAATGAAACAAAGATAAAGAAGTATATGTCGCGTACACATTTCAGACGGCAATTTATTGACGGGCTACGAAAGAGGTATATTTCTTAGGAAGATTATTGATGGAGGTGTAATACACACATGGCTCGTATTTCAGGTGTTGATTTACCAAGAGAAAAGCGTATTGAAATCGGATTAACTTATATCTATGGTATTGGAAGAGTTAGCGCTACAAAGATCCTTGAAGCTGCTGGTGTTAATCCAGATACTCGTGTTAGAGACTTAACAGATGATGAAGTTAAGAAGATAAGTGCAGTAATCGATGAAAATCATATTGTAGAAGGTGATTTAAAAAGAGAAATCGCTTTAAACATTAAGAGATTACAGGAAATTGGATGCTACAGAGGCATTCGTCATAGAAAAGGACTTCCAGTTCGTGGTCAGAAAACAAAGACTAATGCTAGAACTAGAAAAGGTCCTAAGAGAACAGTTGCAAACAAGAAAAAATAATAATCATTGATAGAACCCATAAGGGAGGTTAGTTTAAAATGGCTAAAGTTACAAAGAAAGTGACAAAAAAGCGTGTAAAGAAAAACGTTGAACGCGGACAGGCACATATTCAGGCATCTTTCAACAATACAATCGTTACATTAACAGATACTGAAGGTAATGCTTTATCATGGGCTAGTGCTGGTGGTCTAGGATTTAGAGGTTCAAAGAAATCTACTCCTTATGCAGCTCAGATGGCAGCTGAAACTGCTACAAAGGCAGCTTTAGTACACGGCTTAAAATCAGTAGATGTTATGGTAAAAGGTCCTGGTTCAGGACGAGAAGCAGCAATCCGTGCTCTTTCAGCAAGCGGTCTTGAAGTAACAAGTATTAAAGATGTTACTCCAGTTCCACATAACGGTTGCCGCCCACCAAAGCGTAGAAGAGTCTAATAGGAGGTGCAGATAGATGGCAGTAAATAGAGTTCCTGTACTTAAAAGATGTAGATCACTTGGCTTGGATCCAATTTATTTAGGAATTGACAAGAAGTCAAATAGAGAATTAAAGAGAGCTAACAAGAAGATTAGCGAATATGGTCTTCAGTTAAGAGAAAAGCAGAAGGCTAAATTTATTTATGGTGTATTAGAAAAACCTTTCAGAAATTACTTTAACAAGGCTGAAAGAATGCAGGGATTAACAGGTGAAAACCTTATGGTTATCCTTGAAACAAGACTTGACAATGTAATCTTCCGTTTAGGATATGCCAGAACAAGAAAGGAAGCTAGACAGATCGTTGATCATAAGCATGTTCTTGTAAATGGCAAATGCGTAAACATCCCATCATACCTTGTAAAGGCTGGAGATGTTATTGAAATTAGAGAAAAGAGCAAAGCTTCTCAGAGATACAAAGACATTCTTGAAGTAACAGAAGGTAGACTTGTTCCTGAATGGCTTGAAGCAGATCACGAAAACCTTAAAGGTACTGTAAAGCAGATACCTAGCAGAGAAGTTATCGACGTACCAGTAAACGAAATGCTTATCGTCGAATTATACTCAAAATAATAAGTAGTCTGACGAATCCATAGAAGGAGGGGCTTTATGTTCGATTTCGAAAAACCAAATATTGAGATAGCAGAAATCTCAGATGATAAAAGATATGGTAAATTTGTTGTAGAACCTCTTGAAAGAGGATACGGCACAACACTTGGTAACTCACTTAGAAGAATTATGCTTTCTTCATTACCAGGTGCTGCCGTTAGTCAGGTAAGAATAGATGGTATTCTTCATGAGTTCAGCTCAATTCCTGGTGTCAAGGAAGATGTAACTGAAATTATCATGAACATCAAGAGCTTAGCTATTAAGAATAATAGCGAAACAGATGAACCTAAGATTGCATACATTGATGTTACAGGCGAAAGAGTTGTAACAGCAGCAGATATTCAGGTAGATGCAGATGTAGAAATCTTAAATCCTGACTTAGTTATTGCTACACTTAGTGGTGGAGCTGATAGCAAACTATATATGGAACTTACCATTACAAAAGGTAGAGGATATGTTAGCTCAGATAAAAACAAGAATGATGAATTACCAATAGGCGTTATCGCTGTTGATTCAATTTATACTCCTGTTGAAAGAGTTAATTTATCAATCCAGAATACTCGTGTTGGTCAAATCACAGATTTTGACAAGCTTACTTTAGAAGTATATACAAATGGAACATTAGCTCCAGATGAGGCTGTAAGCCTTGCTGCTAAGGTATTAAGCGAGCATTTAAATCTCTTCATCGATTTATCAGAAAGCGCTCAGAAGGTTGACGTTATGATAGAAAGAGAAGAAAACGAAACTCAAAGAGTTATGGATATGAACATTGATGAATTAGAATTATCTGTTCGTTCATATAACTGCTTAAAGAGAGCTGGCATCAATACTGTTTCAGAACTTACAAGCAAAACATCAGAGGATATGATGAAGGTTAGAAACTTAGGCCGTAAGTCATTAGAAGAAGTTTTAGCAAAGCTTAAAGAGTTAGGATTACAGTTAAGCTCAGGTGATGAATAATCACAGTAACGAAAATATTTATGGAATTAAAGCATTTAATCAGTAAAACCGTAAGTGTATGGTTAAGTGTTCCACAAATGGAGGTAAAATCAAATGGCTGGATATAGAAAGCTTAGTAGAACAACAGCACAGAGAAAAGCATTAATCAGAGCACAGGTAACAAGCTTACTTGAAAATGGTAAGATTATTACAACAGAGGCTAAGGCAAAGGAAATCCGTAAGGTAGCTGAAGGTTTAATCGCACTAGCAATCAAGGAAAAGGATAACTTTGAAGAAGTTACTGTTCAGGCTAAGGTTGCTGTTAAAGATAAAGATGGCAAGAGAGTTAAAGAAGAAGTTGATGGCAAGAAGGTTACAAAGTTCGATACAGTTGAAAAGAAAATCAACAAGGATTTACCTTCAAGACTTCATGCTAGAAGACAGATGAAGCAGGTTCTTTACACAGTTAAGGAAGTTCCAACTGCTCAGGCTGGAAAGAAGAAAAACACAAAGTCAGTTGATTTAACAGATAAGTTATTCAATGAATATGCTCCAAAGTATGCAGATCGTAAGGGTGGTTACACAAGAATCATCAAGATTGGCCAGAGAAAAGGCGATGCAGCTATGGAAGTTGTACTTGAATTAGTATAATTAAAACATATTCAAGCTTGCTTAATTGATTTGAATTAAATATTAAGATGACTGTCACACTTGAAAGTAAGTACATATTTCTAGTGTGGCAGTTTTTAGTTGTTTATAAAAAATATTTGAATTGTACATAGAATAAAAAAGAAAATAAGATGAAAGTTTATATAGAATGGGGTAAAATGTACAAGGTAGTGGTAGATATATAAATCTTAAGAGGGGGACAGGTAAGAATAATGCTGTTAAATAGGTGGGAAATATGTAGAATATAGAAAAACACAGCAGGAAGGTAAAATATATGAAAAAAGGCAAGAATATGCTTAAATTAGCCATAGCTGCAATGGCTGTAATAGTTGGACTAGCTTTTAATGGGTCAGAGGTAAAAGCAGCTACAGCAACAAAAATTGATGCTAATGTAAGCTTCTCAAATGGAAGTAGTGACCAGAATGTTTTAGATGGCTCTTATGATACAAATGTTACCTTAAACGCAGGTGAAAGTGCAAAGGTTACTCTAAATGCACCGGCAAAGGGTGTGTACATTATATGGGGAAAGCCTGTTAATGAATGGACTTTGGAGGTGGCTGGCAAGCAGGAAGGCAAAGGTAAAAATGGTTTCCTTCACGAATATATAGAGTTTGACCAGTTAATGACCGAATTTACTATAATTGCAGACAAGGGTAATACAATAAGTGATATTTATTGTTATGGGGAAGGAGATTTGCCAGAGGATGTACAAATATGGGAGCCAATGTGTGAAAAGGCTGACATTTTGTTATTATCTACCCACGCAGATGATGAAATACTGTTTTTTGGTGGTATTATTCCATATTATGCAGGTGAAAAAAATTACGATGTTCAGGTAGTGTATTTTTCAGAATATTGGACTGGAGCTAATATTAGAGAGCATGAAAAATTAGATGGTCTTTGGCACGCTGGAGTGCGCCATTATCCATATACAGGTGATTTTTATGATGCCTATGCAGACGATTTAGACAAGGCTAAGGAAATGTTTGGAGAGGATAATGCAATTAGCTTTGTGGTGGAAATGCTTAGAAAATTTAAGCCACAGGTAGCTGTTGCACAGGATGAAAATGGAGAATATGGTCACGGTACACATAAGCTTACAGCTTATGCTATGGAAAAGGCTGTAGAGGTAAGCATGGATGCAGATTCATACCCAGAGTCAGCTACAAAGTATGGAGTATGGGATGTCCCAAAAACATACCTGCACCTTTATTCCAAAAACCAGATTACCTTAGATTGCAGAAAGCCTTTAGAGAGGTTTGGCGGTAAAACAACCCTAGAGGTTGCCAGTGAAAGCTATAAAAAGCATGTATCGCAGCAATGGTGCTGGTTTTATGTAGATGATGAGTACGAATACAGCTGTGCAAAATATGGTCTTTATAGAACAACTGTAGGCGTAGATACTACAAATGACATAATGGAGCATATTGTTGACTATAAAACTCAGGCTGAGGAGGAGAGAAGAAAAGCTGAAGAAGAAAGCATTAAGGAAAGCCAGTCTATAGCTGAGGCACAAAGTATAGAGGAAGCAAGTAGAAAAGAGCAGGAAAACAATGACTTAGCTGAGAAACAAAGAAATGACAAGGCAAGGGTTATTACAATAGTTATTATAGTAATTCTGATAGTTGCCGTTATAGTAATTATTACATATTTTGTATTACTTATTAGAACTGCCAAGAAAAGTCAGAGAAGAAAGAAGAAAAAGGTAAATAAAAATAAGTAATAATAAATAATAGAAGGTAATAGGAGTAAGTAACGGATAATTGTTAAAAAAGCTGTCACGATAAGTTTGCGTGACAGCTTTTTGTATTAACACTATTTTACATAGCTTTCGGTATCGGCACGATTTACCTTTACACTAGCTTTAATTGGTCCAATATAATCACCATTTTCGTCAAACTGCTCTTTGCCTGTGTATACAAAGGTATCAAGTACAATATAGTCAACCTCGCCTATTCTGGGACCACAGGTTAATTTTACGGAGGTAATTACTGTATCATTATTCATATCAGCTTCTGTAAGGTGGCTGTACCATTGACCGGCGGCGTGATGAACATCATCATAAATCCAAGTTTCTACATATTGGGTGTAATCGTAAACTACATCTGTTGGAGAAAGAATATTTTTCTCAACTACATCACCATTTTTTAGGTAAATATGGATTTTATAGCCTATTTTGCATTCACTGGAATTTGAGTAGGCTTCCCATTTAGGAAACCACATATCGGCAAACCTGCTGCCATATACCGAATCATCAGCAGTAGTAAAGGCTGCAAAGGTTCTAATATCCTGTCCTTCAACAAAAGGACCATAAAACTCTGAAAGTCTATCCCTTGTGCCTGTGCTGTCATGGAAAATATAAAAGTTTACAACATCTGGTCTGGTTCCGTCATTATTATAAACTGTAGCTGGCTCTGTAGTAGTAGTTTCAATAGGGGCTGTAGTAGCCAGATTATGGGTAGTAACGGCATTTATAGCTGTAGTGGTGTTTTGGGTGCTGCTGTTATTGCTTTCATTACAGCCACATAGGGATAAGGCTGCAATAGTAAGTGTTAAAGCTGATAAATATTTTAACTTCATTTTATAATTACCATCCTAATATTGAGTTATTGTTTAGTCTTTTTAATACCACTATATAATAATATACTTTAATTAAAGTATCAAGAATAAGGAAGAAAATAGATTAAAACTATTGAATTATGTAATGTTATAATATAAAATTGGTAATTGTTAACCATAAGACTAGAATTGATTTACATTAAATAGAAATAAATTATGAGCATTATAAAAGTAGAAAATTTAAAGCATAGATTTTTAGATAAAGACGAAGAGGGAAAGGTTATTAGCGATAAAATGGCACTTGATGATGTGTCACTTGAGATAAAGCAAGGAGATTTTATTGCAATACTCGGGCATAATGGTTCAGGCAAGTCAACCTTTGCAAAGCATTTGAACGCTATTCTTATGCCTTATGAGGGTGAGGTATATGTGGCAGGTATGAATACTAAGGAGAATGAAAGGATATGGGATATTCGTCAAAATGCAGGTATGGTATTCCAAAATCCAGACAATCAGATAATTGCTACTATTGTAGAGGAGGATGTGGGCTTTGGCCCGGAAAATCTAGGAGTGGAAACTGAAGAGATATGGAAAAGAGTCAATTACGCATTAGAAAGAGTAGGAATGGTTGAATACAGAAAACATTCTCCAAACAAATTATCAGGGGGACAAAAGCAAAGAGTTGCTATTGCAGGTGTACTGGCAATGAAGCCAAAATGTATTATTTTAGATGAGCCTACAGCTATGCTTGATCCAAACGGAAGAAAAGAAGTAATAAACACAATAAAGGAATTAAATAAAAAGGAAAAGGTTACTATAATCCTTGTTACACATTATATGGACGAGGTAATAGATGCTGACTATGTGTATGTAATGGATAAGGGCAAGGTGGCATTAAAGGGAACTCCAGCAGAGGTTTTCTCTAATGTAGAAAAAATATATGAAATTGGCTTAGATGTGCCACAGCCTACAGAAATAGCATATTTGCTTGAAAAAAGTGGCAAAGAAATGCCAAGAGGCATACTTCGCAGTGAGGAATTAATTAATCAGATAATTGCCAGAGGATATATAGAAAAACATAATAAAACCAAAAATATAGCAAGTAATAACGATGAAAATAGGAAAATTAATGACCTTAGAACTGATAACAACATTAGTGATAAGAATATCAGCGATAATATTTATGAGGAAGCTGACAAAGTTATTTTAGAGGCTGATAATATTTCCTATGTATACGGTGAGGGGACTACCTATGAGAAAAAGGCTATTGATAGTGTCAGCTTTAAAATAAATCAGGGAGAAATTATTGGAATTATTGGTCATACCGGTTCAGGAAAGTCTACTCTTATCTGCCACCTTAACGGCCTTAACAAGGCAAGCAGCGGAGAGGTGAGATATATGGGCAAAAACATATATGACAAAAATGAGAAGCTAAGCGACCTTAGGAAAAATGTTGGAATAGTTTTCCAGTATCCGGAATATCAGCTTTTTGAGTCTACAGTATTAGAGGATGTATGCTTTGGAGCAAAAAATAAGGGAATGAATAAGGAGCAGGCAATAGAAACTGCAAAAAAGGTGCTTGCTATGGTAGGCGTAGGAGAGGAATTTTATAATCGTTCACCTTTTGAGCTGTCAGGAGGAGAAAAAAGGCGTGTGGCTATAGCAGGAGTTTTGGCAATGATGCCACAGGTGCTTATTTTAGATGAGCCTACAGCTGGATTAGACCCAAAGGGAAGAGATGAAATTCTTAATCTGTTAAAGTCGCTTAATGAAAAGGAAGGACTTACAATAGTTATTGTTTCACATAGTATGGAGGATATGGGTAAATTTGCAAACAGGCTGTTAGTTATGAGCAAAGGAAAATTAATATTTGATGATACTCCAAGAAAGGTATTCAGACAATACAAAAAATTAGAAGAAATCGGATTGGCAGCACCAAAATCAGTTTATATATTTGATGAATTAAGGCAAAAAGGTTTAAGCTGTGACGGAGTTGCTATTACACCAAGAGAAGTAGTTGAAGGAATAATATGTTAAGAGATATTACAATAGGTCAATATTATGAAGAAAAATCAATAATTCACAGCCTTGACCCAAGAGTAAAGCTTTTTGGGTCATTGGTGTATATGATTGCACTTTTTTTAGCAAAGAATATTATTGGTTATGGGATTGCTGCTATATTTTTAATAGTAATAATTAAATTATCAAAGGTACCCTTTAAATTTATTTTCAAAGGGCTGAAAACCATAGTATTTTTCTTGCTGTTTAGTGCAATATTTTCTGTGATTTTTACAGAGGGTACTGTTTTAATAGATTTGAAACTATTTGCTATTACAATAGAAGGCTTACTAAAGGGAGCAATGCTTATGGCAAGGCTGGCCTTAATGATTATGGGAATGTCAATTCTTACATACACAACAACGCCTACAGATATTGCAGACGGTTTAGAAAAAGCCTTTTCGCCATTAAAGAAAATAAAAGTGCCGGTACACGATATTTCTATGATGGTGTCTATTGCATTTAGATTTATACCTATTTTGGTGGAAGAAACAGACAAAATAATGAAAGCACAAATGGCCAGAGGTGCAGATTTTGATACAGGTGGAATTATTAAAAAGGCTAAAGCCTTAGTGCCACTTATTATTCCACTTATTATTTCTTCTATAAAAAGAGCAATGGATCTGGCTATGGCAATGGAGGCGAGATGTTATAAGGGTGGAGATGGACGAACAAAAATGAAACCGCTTATTTATAAAAAGTATGATAAAATAAGTTATATGGTATTAATATTATTGTTAGTATTAGTAATTGGTGGTAACTTTTTATGGAAGGTAATTGTATGAGCAAAAGAGTTTTTCTAAAAATTGCATATGACGGAACAAATTATTGTGGATGGCAAATTCAAATTAATGGTATTACTGTGGAAGAAATTATTAACAGAGAGCTTACTAACCTATTAGGCGAAAAGATAGCTGTTATAGGTGCAAGTAGAACTGACTCAGGTGTTCACGCCCTTGCCAATGCAGCTGTTTTTGATACAGAAACAAAAATCCCGGCACAGAAAATATCCTTTGCCCTTAATCAAAGACTCCCAGAGGATATTAGAATTAGAGAATCCTATGAGGTGGCAGCAGATTTTCATCCTAGATATTGCAATAGTACAAAAACTTATGAATACAAAATTTACAATTATAAATTTCCTATGCCAACAGAAAGATTGTATTCCCACTTTGTGTATATGCCATTAGATATTGAGAAAATGAAAAAGGCAAGTGAGTATATTATTGGCGAGCATGATTTTAGAAGCTTTTGCTCAGCCAGAACACAGGTAGAAAATACAGTTAGAACGGTGTATTCGCTGGATATTAGTAAAAAAGATGAAATGATTTATATTAGAATTTCAGGCAATGGCTTTCTTTATAATATGGTAAGAATAATAGTAGGTACGCTGATGAAGGTTGGACTGGGTGTTTATCCACCAGAGCATATAAAGGAAATTATAGAGGCGGAAAACAGAGATGCAGCTGGACCAAAGGCACCAGCCTGTGGACTTACGCTTATAGGAATAGAGTACGAGGACGAAAAAAGAGTATAGAGGTTATTAAAATCATAAATTATGGTTTAAATAGGGATGAGTAGGAGATATATTACTTAGAAAGGTGTGAAAATAGAATATAAAGTAAATAAAAAGCTATTAGAAGATATAAATTATCTTTAATAGCTTTTTATTTATATTGGTTTAGTAAACTTATTCAAACTTTACCAGCATAATTTATATACCTGTAGCATATTTACATCAGTACAACATATGTATACGAATGTAGTGTATCCTAAAGTAAATCTGCTATATCAAGAAGCAGACGCTCGGTCTGATCCCAGCCAAGACAAGGGTCTGTAATAGATTTTCCGTATACACCGTCACCAACCTTCTGGCTGCCTTCCTCGATGTAACTTTCTATCATTAAACCTTTTACAAAATTGTTAATATCTTCAGAATGGCGTTTGCTGTGAAGAACTTCCTTAGCAATTCTAATCTGCTCCATATACTGCTTACCAGAATTTGAATGGTTTGCATCAACAATAACAGCAGGATTTTTAAGATTTTTCTCACTATACATATTGTATAAGCGGATAAGGTCCTCATAGTGATAGTTAGGAATACACTGACCATGCTTATTAACTGCACCACGAAGAATAGTATGTGTAAGTGGGTTACTGCTGGTTTTTACCTCATAGCCACGATAAATAAAGGTGTGCTTGCCTTGTGCTGCTATAACTGAATTTAACATAACAGATAAGTCACCACTTGTAGGGTTTTTCATACCGGCAGGAATGTCCATTCCACTAACAGTTAAACGATGCTGCTGATCCTCAACAGAACGAGCACCTACTGCAACATATGAAAGAATATCAGAGAAATATTGATAGTTTTCAGGGTAAAGCATTTCGTCAGCAGCAGTAAGATGAGTTTCCTCCATTGCTCTTATGTGCATTTTTCTAATTGTAGTAAGACCAGCTAATAAATCTGGCTTCTTTTCAGGGTCTGGCTGATGAAGCATACCCTTGTAGCCTTCACCAGTTGTACGAGGCTTATTTGTATAAATTCTTGGAATAACAATAATCTTGTCAGCAATTTTCTCCTGAACCTTTGCAAGTCTGGATACATAATCACAAACAGCGTCCTCATTATCAGCAGAGCAAGGTCCGATAATCATTAAAAACTTGTCAGACTCACCTGTAAATACCTTTTTTATCTGTTCATCTCTCTCAGCCTTTAACTTTACAAGATGCTCAGGTAAAGGGAATTGTTCTTTTATTTCAGCTGGAGTTGGTAGCTTTCGTAAAAATTCAAAACTCATAGTTGTCCTCCTAAAATATATAATTTAATTTAAAATACTTTTTTGTATTCTGACATAAAACATTACCAATTATATAATAAATTTCAAATGTTATCAATACATAAAGTCAATAGTATTAACGGATTATTATCTATCAGATAGGTAAATAATAGTATTAATGAATTAACGACTACTAGAAAGATAGATAATAGTACTAATGGATTATTGACTATTAGATAGATAAATAATAAAATGTAAGTACATTGGTAGCGTTAATTTAATAGGAAGTGTGAAGCCTATTTTCTTGTATTCTTTTTTGTATATTGATAATTCCAACACAGATATATTTGTATTTAATTTAAGCGTTATGATATGTGAAAATGTGAGATTATACAATTTGTGTCAGAGTTGTATTAATTAAATATCAGCGTTTTTTGGGTCTGCTTATGGAATTATTAATAGTTGCAAATTCCCTATACAATTCCTATACAAGGCTTCACACCTGCCTGACTAATAATTTAGGTAAAGGAGAAGAATTATATGGTAAATGAAAAAATCAGAGTAGTGCAGTATGGTTGTGGAAAAATGTCAAAATATACCTTGCGTTATTTGTACGAAAGCGGTGCAGAAATCGTTGGTGCTATTGATGTGAATCCAGAAGTAGTCGGTATGGATGTTGGCGATTATGCAGGACTGGGGGTAAAGACGGGAGTTATTATTTCAAGTGATGCAGATGCAGTTTTAGATAATTGTGACCCGGATATTGCAGTAGTTACATTATTCAGCTTTGTAAGCGATTGTTTTAAAATGTTTGAGGATTGTGTAAAGCGTGGAATAAATGTTATTACAACCTGTGAGGAGGCTATCTATCCATGGACAACAAATTCTGCACAGACCAATTATCTGGACAGTTTAGCAAAGGAAAATGGCTGTACTATTGTAGGAAGTGGTATGCAGGATATTTTCTGGGTAAATATGGTAGCACAGGTGGCAGCAGGCTGTCATAAGATTACAAAGATTGAAGGTGCTGTAAGTTACAATGTTGAAGATTATGGTTTAGCATTGGCAAAGGCACATGGAGCTGGCTTTACGCCGGAGCAGTTTGAGGCTGAGGTAGCACATCCAGAGGAGGTTATTCCATCATATGTATGGAATTCAAATGAGTCCCTGGCAAATCGTATGGGACTTACAATAAAATCTATATCACAAAAATGCGTTCCATATTTCTATGATAAGGACCTTTATTCAGCAACACTGGGAGAAACAATTCCAAAGGGAAATTGTATTGGTATGAGTGCAGTAGTTACCACAGAAACATATCAGGGTATTACTCTTGAAACTCAGTGTATCGGAAAGGTATATGGTCCGGATGACGGAGATATGTGTGATTGGAAGATTACTGGCGAGCCAGATACAGAATTTCATGTTGTAAAACCGGCTACTGTAGAGCATACTTGTGCAACTATTGTTAATCGTATTCCTACAGTGCTTAGTGCACCTACTGGATATATTACAGTAGATAAACTGGATGATATTGAATATTTAACATATCCAATGCACTTTTATGTAGATTAAAATAATTGTTTTTAGATAATGTCAGACATTGCTGCAAGGAAGCTTATAGACTAAATATAAAATTCTTTGTAGTTTGTCTGACATAATCAATATTAGGTTAATGAAAATAAGCTGTAATGACAGGTTGTGCTATAAACATATGCACCACAAGCATTACAGCTTATTTTTTATTGAATACTTTTTAAATTTTAAAACTAGCTATTTTTGATTATCTGTTTCCTGCTTTTTAGATTTTTTACTACGAAATCTAAAGGAGAAAATCAGAATTAAAAAGGCAAAGGCAATAACTGACCATGGTATAAGGTATTTAAGACCCTTTGGTTTAAATAAATCATAATATCCCTTTAAATAAATAACTACAACAATAATAGGGATAATATAAGTCATATACCATCTGATTTTTTTAGGAAATTTCATACCCTTGCCTTCGTTGGCTTCTGCAATAAAATTATCCCAGCCCCAGCCATTTTTAGTTGTGCAGAACATTACATAAACAAGTGAGCCTAGAGGAAGTATATTGCTTGATACAAGGAAATCCTCTAAATCCATTATGTTTGTGCCAGAACCAAGTGGTGTAAAGCCAGATAAAACATTAAAACCAAGAATACAAGGCATTGAAAGAAGTATAACTGCAATAATATTAATAAGCACAGCCTTCTTTCTTGAACAGCCCCATAAATCTATAGCAAAAGAAATAATATTCTCAAATACAGCAATTACAGTTGATAATGCCGCAAAGGATAAAAAGAGGAAGAACAGTGTCCCCCATATGCGGCCACCAGACATTTGGTTGAATATGTTTGGCAGGGTAATAAATATTAAAGATGGACCTGAGTCTGGGTTGATACCGAATGAGAAGCAGGCAGGTATAATAATAAGTCCTGCCATAATTGCCACAAAGGTATCTAATATGCTAATGCTGATTGCCTCACCTGAAAGTGAACGGCTTTTATCTATGTAACTGCCAAAAATAGCCATTGAACCCATTCCAATACTTAGTGTAAAAAATGCTTGGGACATAGCAGCAAATATAACATTTCCGATACCCTTTGCCTTAATTGCTTTAAAATCAGGAATTAAATAAAATTTAACACCTTCACCTGCACCTGGAAGTGTAACTGAGTGAATAGCCAGTATTACAATAAGGGCAAGCAGACAAAGCATCATAATCTTAGATATTTTTTCCACACCCTTCTGGACGCCTAATGAACAAATACCAAAGGATAAAACAACAACAATAATCATACTAACAGTAAGAATACCAGGAGAAGCTAACAAATTGTTGAACTTTCCTGCAATCTGTTCTGTGGTCAACGGTGAATCTGTAAATTCACCCATAAGGGATTTAGCAAAATAATATAACATCCAGCCAGCAACCATTGTATAGAACATCATTAACACATAGTTGCCAATCATACCCAGAATACCAAATTTATGCCATCTGCTACCTTCTTTTTCAAGCCTTTTAAAGGAAGTTGCACAGCTTGCCTGACTACATCTTCCTACAGAAAACTCACAAACCATAATTGGATAACCAATTATCAGCAGGAATAAAAGGTAAATAAGAATAAAAGCAGCACCACCATACTGACCACACATATATGGGAATTTCCACACATTACCTAATCCTACTGCACACCCCGCTGAAACCAAAATAAACCCTAGTCTTGAACTGAATTTTTCTCTTTCCACACCAATCTCCATTCCTTCACATTAATTTTTCTTAGAATAGCATTATGATACAGGCTATGTCCTTAAGGGCTGCATTATACCATAAAGCTAAAATACAAAGGCTCACAGACTTCTTAGTGAAAATCCGTGAGTCATACATCATAATTTTCTCATTGCTCTATTATAAACAATATTAATGATAAAATCAATCAAAAAAGCATTATGCTATATACAAATAGTAGAAAAGCATTTCCAAGCATATATCAATAAATAAAAAACATTACCAAGCACATACAAACAATAAAAAACACAAGAAAAAATATTAAAAATAAGTTATTAAAAATTGTGAGGTCAAAAGGTTAATAATTATGGAATATATTGTCAGATAATGTTATAATAAATTATCTTTTATATGAATACATATATTGAAAGATGGTACATTAGTTTGTGGAGGTGGTCATAAACAAAAAATGCAAAGACTATATGCGGTGTTGGAGATAAAGGTATTGTAAAAGGTTGATTTTGAATAAAATGACAAGGAGAAAAAGATGAGTATTTTAGCAAGTGTTTTAATCACATATGTTCCATATATTATAATTGGAATAGTAGTATTTTTTATTTTATGTTTGATGATAGCAGGCTATGTTAAGGCGTCACCAGACAGAGCATACATAATTTCAGGATTAAGAAGGTCACCAAAGGTATTGATAGGTAGAGCAGGTATTAAAATTCCTTTCTTGGAAAAGAAGGACGAATTAAATTTACAGTTAATTCCTATTGATGTAAAAACAAGCAATTCAGTTCCTACAGCTGATTACATTAACATTAATGTTGATGCAGCAGTTAATATTAAGGTAAGTGCCGATAAAGTAAGACTTCAGCTTGCAGCACAAAACTTTCTTAACAAAACCACCGATTATATTGCAGCAGTAGCCAGAGAAGTCCTAGAAGGTAATATGCGTGAAATCGTAGGTAAAATGAACCTTGAAGAAATGGTATCAGACAGACAAAAGTTCGCAGAACTGGTAAAGGAAAATGCAGAACCAGACCTTGCAGCCATGGGACTGGATATTGTAAGCTTTAATGTCCAAAATTTCGTAGATGAAAATGGTGTTATTGAAAATCTTGGTGTTGACAATATTGTTAAAATCCAGAAAAATGCGGCTATTTCAAGAGCTGAAAGTGAGAAGGAAATAGCAAAAGCAAAGGCAATGGCTCGTAAAGAGGCAAATGATGCAGAGGTAAGTTCAGACCTTGAGATTGCAAACGCACAGGCAGAGGCTCAAAAGAGAAAGGTCATTGTTCAGGCAAATGCAAATCGTGAATCACAGGAAGCACAGATAGAAGCAGATACACTTATTGCGCAAAAGGAAAATGAGCTTGCAATTAAAAAGGCTGAATTACAAAAGGATGCAGATACTAAGCAGGCTAGTGCTGATGCAGCTTATAGTATTCAGCAGGAAACAGAGCGTAAAAAGGTTGAAATTGCAACAGCAGATGCAAACTTAGCCCGTCAGGAAAAGGCTATTGCCTTAAAGGAGAAGGAAGTTGAGCTTACAGAAAGAACACTTGAGGCTACTGTAAAGAAGCAGGCTGAGGCTGAAAAATATGCAAAACAGCAGGAGGCAGATGCCAAGCTTTATGAAACCCAAAGACAGTCAGAAGCACAGCTTTTTGAAAGACAAAAAAATGCTGAGGCTGACAAGTTTGAGCAGGAGAAGAAGGCTGAGGCTGAAAAGGCAACAGCCGATGCTAACAGATATACAATGGAGCAGGAAGCAGAAGGTATTCGCAGCAAAGGTCAGGCTGAGGCTGACGCAATAAGAGCAAAGGCATTGGCAGAGGCAGAGGGTATTGAAAAGAAGGCAGAAGCTATGAAGCAAATGGGTGAGGCTGCTGTCCTTGAAATGTACTTTAAGGCAATGCCGGAAATTGCTAAAAATATTGCAGAGCCACTTGCTAAGGTTGACAAGATTACAATGTATGGCGACGGAAATTCTTCTAAGCTTATGAAGGATATAATGAATACACTTAATCAGGTTACAGACGGCATGAAGGAATCAACAGGTATTGATTTAGGCTCTGTGCTTGCAGGCTTTGCCGGGGCAAAAATAGCAGAGAAAAAGGACTATAAAGAACAGTAATATGTTTAGGATATAATGAGTTATAAGCTTGTTAAAAGATAGATGGTTACTAATTAGTTAGAAAAATTAAGGGTAATAGCAGAAAAAAGGCTGCCCTATTAATGAAATAAAATATCTTTTCATTAATGGGACAGTCTTTTTATAATTGTATAGTGTCGTGGGAATAAGGCTTATTGCATATTCCACTCATCGAAATCACTACCACCAATGCTGTTGTCAAAGTCTTTATAGCGTTTTGCACCACTTGAAGGATAGTCATCATATGTATTTTGTGAGCTATAGTTATTATTAGCGTTGCTACTATCATATGAATTAGCAGTGTTGTAATAATTACTGGTGCTATATGAATTAGCTGTGCCGTAGGACTCGACAGTGCCATATGAACTGCCAGTATTGTAAGAACTGCTAGTATTGTAAGAACTGCTAGTGTCATAAGAGCTGCCAGTGTTAAAAGGTTTATCTCCAGAGTAAGGACTGTTTGCGTTGCGTGAATTATTAGCATCAAACGAGTTGTCAACACCATAAACATCACTAGAGCGGCCAGTATTATTATAGGAGGTATTAGCACTATTGTTATAAGTATTATTGTTATAAGAGCTGTCAGCGTTATAAGTATTGTCCCTGTTATAAGGGTTGCTAGCATTAAAAGAATTATTGCCATTGTAAGGGCGATTAATTGTGTTGTTTATAATTCTGTTGTCAGAATAATCTCTTACATTATCCACAGGCTGATTAAAATAGTTATCCTGATAACTGTAGCTTGCATTACGAGGAGCTCTTTCATATGGAAGATAAGAGGTCTGATAACCACTATTAATTGTAGGTCTAAAGCCATTAGGAAACTGTGTGTCTGCATAAATATCTGTCTGATACTGTTTAATAAGGTTGCATACTTCTAAGTAATCTGGTAAATCAATAAGCTTAAAGGCATGTCCGTGGTGACATTCAGAAATAACATCACCTACACCTAAAAACTGGTCCAAAACACCTCTGTTCACATTTACATGGGAAAGGTCTGTAAATGGCTTAAAATCATACCGTTTTGCAAAAAAACCACCAGTTATATAAATACCTCTGTCGGTAACTACATATTCAGTATTTCTGTATTTTCTGATTGAGGATATTATACCGCCCAGATACATCCATACGGGCATCATATGTAAAGATATAAATATTAATACAAAGTATCGCCCTGGTGAGGTTGAAGTTGTAGCATTTAAGACAGCAGACATAAAAATCATATCAAAGAGAAACCAGATAATTGAAAACCCGAGTGCAGGATTAAATATACATTCAAGTACAAAACAAGACTTTTTTGGCTTGCCATTCCATACAACATTTTCTTTGCCTATCATTCTTTTTAAATCATCACTGATTTCATAAGTTTTGTTCATATAAATCTCCTTTATTTATATTCTTGACATAGAAGAAATGTTAATCTGCTATTAATAAGCAAACATTAAAAAACTTTCTAAGTCAGCCAATAACAATTTACCATATTGTAGCCTATTTTAAGTGATTTAGCAATATAGTTAAAATCAATAAATCAACTATTCAATACAAATATGTACCACTTACAGGTGAATTTTGACCATATAGGGGAAATGGGTTTACAAACCTTTTAAATTTGATAAAATCCCTTTATAAAGCGAAAGGAAATAATGAGTTTGAAGGTACGCATAGAAGTAGATGAAAATTTAACAGAAGATGAAGTCATTATAAGATGTCGCGATATTAACAAAGAAGTTGTAAACATAAAGCAAAGCATTACTGATGTTATTAATGAAAAAAAGACTCTTGTATGTACAAGAGAAAAGACGGAATATTTTATTGCTATTGACGGTATTTTATTTGTAGAAACTGATGGTGATAAGATTATGGTACATACCATAGATAATATATATTATGTAAAAATGAAACTTTATGAAATGGAACAGCTACTTCCCGGATTTTTTTGCAGATGTTCAAAGTCAGCAATAGTTAATTTGAATATGATATATTCAATAGAAAGAAATATTTCATCAACAAGTATTATCAGCTTTAAAAATTCAGATAAGAAGGTATATGTTTCAAGAAGGTACTATGGATTGCTGAAAGAACGAAAAAAGTCATATTAGAAAGGAAAAAGGTATTATGAAGAAAATATCATTTGGAAAAGTATTTTGGGGAATATTATTAATTTTAGGAGCAATTTTAATGCTGGCCGACCAACTAGACTGGATAAAGACAGACAGCTTTACGCCATTTAACATTATTGTAGGAATAATATTATTAGGCTGCTTTATTAATAGTATAATAGAGCGTTCGTTTACAGGTATGCTGTTTTCAATAGCATTTTTGTGTATATTGTTTTCAGATTTCCTACATTTGGGAAAAATCACACCATGGCCTGTGCTTCTGGCAGCAGCACTTGGCAGCATAGGCTTAAATCTTATATTCCCCAAAAAAAAGGTTTCCTTTGTAAATAATACAATGAATACAAGCTATGTAAATGTAGAAGCAGATGGACAGCCAGTTTATGAGAATACAGAAAATCAAACTGTTTACGAGGACGGCAGCATAAAGGCTGAGTATCATGAAGGAGAGGTAGTAAATATTGCTACATCCTTTAGTGGAAGTGCCAGATACATTGATTCCCCAAATTTAAAGGTTGTTAATATAAAATGTAATTTTGGTGGTATGGAGGTCTATTTTGATAAGGCACAGGTACCGTCAGGAACAGTGGTAGTTAATATAAATGCCAGTTTTTCAGGTATAGAATTATATATTCCACAGAATTGGAATGTGCAGAGTAATATTAGTACATCGGCAGCAGGCGTGGATATTGCAAAGGGTAAGGGAGGAGATGGACCAACAATTATTATACAAGGTTCAATTACTTGTGCAGGGTTGGATATTAAATAGGAAAATTGGGAAAGTAAAATACATTTTAGAAGGTTGTATGAGCTTGTTTAATGTTAGATATTAAAAAATAAAAGAGTATGGCTAAATGGGATAAGATAAATAAAGATAGAATAAATGAAAGCAAATTGGATTAGATTAGTCAAAATAAGATGAGAGGGTATAAATAAATTGGGTAAAGGGCTGAAATATATAAGAAATAAGTGTCATATAAAGGCTGAAATATATAAGAAAAAGGCTGAAATATATAAGAAAAAAGTTGACACATTGAACCTATTAGGATATAATGTTTAATCGTGGCAGCTTGTAAGCAGACTGATTATCTGCAAAGAGCTATCATAAATCCAAGATTTGCGTAATGCAAATGACTAGAGGAGCTAAAGACTAGCTCGGGTTTTTAATTTTTACATCAAAACCCAGATTGAATTTTAAAAGCCAAGAATATTATTAATCAAACAGGAGGAAAAATCCATGAAGACTTTTATGGCAAGTCCAGAAAAAATCGAAAGAAAATGGTATGTAGTTGATGCTGATGGATGTACATTAGGACGCTTATCATCAGAAGTAGCTAAGGTTTTAAGAGGTAAGAACAAACCTACTTATACACCACATGTTGATACAGGTGATTATGTTATCGTAATCAATGCTGAAAAGATTAAAGTAACAGGTAAGAAATTAGATCAGAAGATGTATTATCATCATTCAGATTATGTTGGCGGCTTAAAGGAAACAACTCTTAAAGAAATGCTCGCTAAACATCCTGAAAGAGTAATTGAATTCGCAGTTAAAGGAATGCTTCCAAAGGGACCTTTAGGAAGACAGATGTACACAAAGCTTCATGTTTACGCTGGTGCTGAACATCCACACGTAGCTCAGAAGCCTGAGACATTAACATTTTAATTAGGACTGGAAGGAGGAAATTACAATGGCTAAAACAGCAGGAAAGTTCTACGGAACAGGTAGAAGAAAAAAGAGTATTGCAAGAGTATATTTAGTACCTGGTACAGGTAATATTACTATAAACAAAAGAAGTATTGATGAATACTTTGGTCTTGAAACATTAAAGGTTATCGTTCGTCAGCCACTTACAGCTACAGAAACAGCTGATAAGTTTGATGTACTTGTAAATGTTCACGGTGGTGGATACACAGGTCAGGCTGGTGCTATCAGACACGGTATCTCAAGAGCTTTATTACAGGCAGACGGAGATTACAGACCAACATTAAAGAAGGCTGGTTTCTTAACAAGAGATCCAAGAATGAAGGAAAGAAAGAAATACGGTCTCAAGGCTGCGAGAAGAGCTCCACAGTTCTCAAAGAGATAATATGTGCTACTTTTGGAAGTTCGGGAAATGGCTTATTTGCTGGATTTCAAGAGTTGTGGATGTTGCTGAAAAGTGCTTGGTTTGGGACAATAGGTAACAAACAAGTATCAAGCAAGTAACACAGAATAGACATTTATATGTAAATTATTAGGGATGTCTTCCGTCAGATTTATCTGGTTGGGAGACATCCCTTTAATGTTGCATATAAACATATTGATATTATCCTTTCTGTCAGCAAAAGTAACTTATAAGCATCATTTAGCTTATATTAAGTTTATTGCTTTTACTAATGCTCCTATATCCATATGGGTATAGATTTTTTCTGTTAGAGTCATGGCACCAGCGTGACCAACTATCTTTTTAATTGTGGTTTGATCCACATGTGCGTCTGCAAGCAATGATATACAGGTGTGTCGGCAACAATGCGGTGTTCGTTCAATATCAAGAATCTTCATTAGTGGCTTGAAATAGCTATCATAATAATTGCGATATAAGAAATGCTTACCATCATCTGTATGAAGCAGATATTCTGAATCAATACCATCATTAAACCATCCTTTGTAAAAATCTAATACTTTATCCACAATAGGCACCTTACGGATTCCGTTTTCAGTTTTACTGTCGATTACATCAAAATATTGATCTTCAAGATGAACATTTTCTTTCTTCAAATCTAGTAATTCTGAAATTCTTACACCATTGTAAATCAGCATTAGAACAATCTGATAATACTTATCGTCTTTCATAGTCCATCCTTCATGTGTGTTCCCATTGATTGTCAGAATCTTTTCCCTGGATTTTTCTGCAAGGTGCATGTTATCAAACAGACCTTCCTGGTCTTTATTCACCAGGAACAGGAAATATTTGTTGTTCATGGACATGTTATGTATGAGAATGAGCAATTAAAAGCTGAAAACTCTAAACTTCGGGAAACACTGAATAAAGCATATGATTTCATGAAACAGTTTGTGGTGGATGGAAGGAATCTGCTGGAGAAGTTTCTGGAGAGCGTGGGGCAGGTGGCTGGGAAGGTTAGAAGTGGGTTGAGAAGATAGGAAAATAGGGGCAAGTTGTGGTTGTGCAGTTTGCTCTATTTAATTTTCAAAAAAGAACAAATGTTTGTAAAAAGTTCTTGCAATTATTCAGATAAATGAATATAATAGAGTATATGGATAAGGAGGCTCAATATGAACTATGTAACAACGATAGAAATGTCAGAAATATGGGGCATATCGGCAAGAAGAATAGCGTTATTATGCGAACAAGAGCGTATAGAGGGTGCAATAAAGAAAGGGAAAACATGGCTTATTCCAGAAGATGCGGAAAAGCCAGCAGATAAGAGAAAAAATGTGAAGAAAGAGGATGTTACATATGTACAACATCAGCAATAGAAGGTATATGGGTAGCAAATATAAGTTGCTTGATTGGATAGAAGAATTAATATTGGAAAATTGTGAAGGGGAAAGCTTTTTTGATGTGTTTGCAGGGACAGGAGTAGTGAGTGCTTATATGAGTAAACATTACAAGAAAGTCATCATGAACGATTTTTTGTATTCTAATGAGATTATATATAAGGCCTTTTTCGGAAGTGGCGAATTTAATGAAGCGACAATCAACGAATATAAAGAACAGTTTCAGAAAGTCAATCCTAATAGATTAAAAGATAACTATTTTTCTGAAAATTTTGGAGGAAAATACTTTTCTAATAATGATGCCAAAGTAATAGGTAAAATAAGAGAAGAAATTAAAAAGTTAAAGAGAAGTTTATCGGACAGAGAATATTGTATTTTGTTAGCATCGCTAGTATATTCGCTGGATAAAGTGGCAAATACAGTAGGGCATTACGACGCATACAGAAAGATTAATAACATTGAGGATAGATTTGTTTTCGAGTTAATTAATCCAGAAGAGTATTCTGAAAAGTTTTCTATTTACAGAGAGGATGCAAATAAATTGGTGCGAAAAGTGAAGGCTGATATTGCATTTATTGATCCACCATATAACAGCCGTCAATATAGTAGATTCTATCATGTTTTAGAGAATGCTGTTAAGTGGAAAAAGCCTCAATTAGAAGGGACAGCATTAAAACCACAAGCTGAGAATATGAGCGAGTATTGTAGGAGTAGTGCTCCGGAAGTCTTTACGGATTTAATAAAACATATAGATGTTAAATATATTGTTGTTACATATAACAACACATATAACTCAAAAAGTAGCTCTTCAAAAAATAAAATTACTTTGGATGAAATCAAAGATATTTTATCATCTAAAGGACAGACTGATATTTATGAAAAGAAACATCAGTGTTTTAATGCAGGTAAAACAGAATTTGACGATCATAAGGAATTTCTTTTTATAACGAAAGTAGGTGTAAACGATGGAAAATAAAAAGACAATAAGATCTCCTTTTTTCTATGTGGGGGATAAGTATAAACTTATGCCACAACTTAAACAGCTTATGCCGAAGAATATAGAACAGTATATTGAACCGTTTGTTGGAGGGGGGAGTTCATTTTTGAATTCTAAAGGGACTTCATATATATTAAATGATGTGGATTCGTATGTGGTAGAACTGCATAGACAGATAGAAAGTTATATTGGTAAAGCAGAGGAATTATTTGAAGAATTATTTGATATAATTGATTTTTATGGATTATCTTGTTCGTATCGTGGTATTTGCGTGCCAGAAGAGATGAAAAAAAAGTATGTGAAAACATATTATTCAAAATATAATAAGGATGCTTATATACGAATGAGAAAAGATTTTAATACGAAAAAAGATGATTTTCTCAGACTATATTTGCTGTTGATATATGGTTTTAATCACATGATTCGATTTAATGGAAAGGGCGATTTTAATCTTCCGGTCGGTAATGTGGATTTTAATAACAATGTATATCAAGCGTTAAATAATTATCTAGAATTTGTTGGAGAACATGAGATTGAGTTTTTTAACATGGATTATATATCTTTCTTGGAAAAGATTAAGTTTGGAAAGAATTCGTATGTATTTCTGGACCCACCATATTTGATTTCTATGAGCGAATATAATAAGTTATGGAATGAAAAAAAAGAAGATGAACTATGTGAATACTTAGATTCGTTGAATGATAGAGGTATTAAGTTTGGTATAACAAATTTGATTACTCATAAGGGCAAGGTGAATCAGAGGTTTTTAGATTGGTCTAAAAAGTATTGTGCTTATGATGTAAAGAGCAATTATATCAGTTTCAATGATAATACGATAAAGGCTGATTCGCAGGAGGTGTTTGTTACAAATTATGCATAGTAGAAAAGCTGAGAGCAAGCCGTTGTCATTTTCGACAACTATGAGAAACCCCAATAGAATTGTAAGCTTTTTGAATTGCTTATTACCATATGAAAATAAGATATTGACACATGATGTAATCATGAAAGTGGTACATAATGCAATTAAAGAGAAGTTATACACACCGGTAATTGTGAATAGAACACCTGACTTGGAATATATTTTGAAAAGTGAAGATGAAAAATATTCAGATATACAAATAGATTTTATAATTGAAATGAGCCCACAAAAGCATAAAGAAGCTGGGTTTGAATATGGGTGGGATTCTAGATTTGATACGATATTTAAGTTACCGATGGAATTCGGGTTTGTTAAGTATGCGATGGGGGAACCAATAAGGATATCAACAACGGGACATATGTTGATTGATGCATTAAATGAAGAAGAGCCAAATGAAGATAAAATACAGACGGTATTTCTTAATTCTATGATGAAGTATCAGAGCAATAATCCTTTTAGAAAGAATGCAAATTCAAACGTGCCATTAATTTTGTTATTGCAGGTGCTGAGGCTGTTGAAAGAAGATGCAGAAGAGAATGGAGCAGGAGTTTTTCGTCAAGAATTAAGTTTGTTTATATGTTGGCCTGATAACGATGCAAAAGCTTTATATAATAAAATAAAGCAGATTAGAAAAGAAGTGGGCTATTCGTATAGTGATGAATATATGTATGAAATATGCTTGGAATTATTGGGAGCAACTGACGAGCAACGGAATAGATTCAAACTATCCCAAATTTGTGGAGAAGCGGTAGATGAATATATTCGTAAGATGCGTACTACAGGCATTATTTCGTTAAGAGGTAATGGTCGTTTTATTGATTATAATGTTTGGGAAATTGAAAAGATTGACTATATACTAGAGCGTTATTCAGAGTATAAGACTTTTGAATCAAAAGATGAATACTTTGAGTATATTGGAGCGGTCGATACAACGGTAATAAGTATGAAAAGTGCTGTTCCAACTGATACAACTGATTTGAGAAAAAATACATTGAAGAAATTTGCAGCAGAATATTCAAAAGAGAAAATATATTCTGAGCTGCTCAAGGTATGTAAAAAAGCAGCAAGTACAGATTATATGTTAAAGTTGTTGCCGGGGCCTGTACGCTTAGAGTTTTTGACGAGTATTGCTATGGCACAGAATTTTGAAAATTTAGATGTAACGCCAAATTATACAATAGATGATGAAGGCCTACCGACTAATACGGCATCTGGTGGAAAAACAGACATTGTATGTTTTGATAAAGAATATCAGAGTTTGGTTGAAGTAACATTGATGTGTGGCAGGCAAGACCAAGTCAATAATGAAATTGTGCCTATAAGAAGACATTTGTTGGAAGAAAAGAAGAGTCTAGAAAAAACTTTTTCTGTTTTTGTTGCACCTACAATTCATGAAGATACAAAGCAAATGGCAGAGTGGTACAAGTTTAAAGAAGATTTGGATATTGTCCCATATGCTATTGACGAGTTTGTTGATAAAATAAAGAAAGAAGATAAAATTTCAAATCTTTTGGGGTAAACAATATAAAATAAGTTATGGAAAGAAGGTATACTATGGAACTTAAATGGGGAAATCAAAGTCAACTAAGTTTTGCGAATGAAGAAGAGTATTATATGGCACTGGGCATATTTGCAAATCCGAAATTGTCTAGAGTATACATAGAAGACAATGCAAAAAGAGGTTCTTTTTCGGACGCAAGTAGATTGCAAATTTATTCTGTAGCCCAAAGAGCAAATTTGCCGCAAGCATTGAAAAATGCAATGAAGGATGGTGGAAGAATTAATTGTAATCCTTATGTTGATAATTTGATAAAGAATCATGGATTTGTGTTATCAGGCAATGTCGTGGTGGCGACATTGGAAAATGTATTAAAAACTATTCCGAACGAAGAAATAGAAAATATTGCTGCGTTCATGAGAGGATATTATTTGCTTCAAGAGGAGTCGACTGAGTCGGGACTAAATGTAACATATACAACAGAAAGTATTGATGTCTCAAATGCTAAACTTTTTTGTCGGGATATTCCTAAGACGAGTGTGGAAAAAGGAATGACAAAAAAGAAGCAAGGAAAGAGAGATTATATTAAGGCAACTATAAATGATTTTGAAATTGGAGAAGCGGGTGAAAAGATGGTTTATAATCACGAAAAGCAAAAGTTAATCAATGCTTATAATGCTGGCAAAATCGTTGATTTGAATGATAAATTAGAATGGGTTTCAAGATTTGATGATTCATTAGGTTATGATATTTGCTCTTATGATGTTGATGCAAAAAAAGAAATATATATTGAGGTAAAGACGACAACTGGAAGTGCCGTAACTCCTTTTTATATGTCAGAAAATGAAGTTGAACAGTCAAAGAAATTAGGAGAGCAGTATTATCTGTATAGATTATATAAAATGGATCGGCGTAAGCCAGAAAATGTTGATTACTATATTCTTAATGGTGACATTAGTAAAAATGCTGATATAAGAATAGAAATGTAAGGCTATAAAGTTGTGATAATTAAGGAGAAGAAATAGTGAAATATAGTTTTTTGGATTTATCAAAGGAAGTATTGGAAAAAAGTGAAAAACCACTAACAGTTCATGAGATTTGGCAAATTGCGGAAGAAATGGGACTGATAAATAAAGTTGGTACCTCAGGTAAAACACCGGAAAAGACTTTGTCAGCGGGATTGTATGTAGATATTCGAGATAATGATAAGAGTGTATTTTATCAAAGTAGTAAGCGACCAGCGAAGTTTTATTTGAAAGAGAAGAAGGACAATATAAAAGACACGGATAAGACGGTAATCAAGGTTGATAAAACAACATTTTCAGAAAGAGATTTACATATTTTGTTGTCTTCATTTGTTCAGATAGATTCGCATTTTAAATGTCAAACTAAGACAATATATCATGAAAAATCTTCAAAGGCAGTTAAGGGCAGAAATCAGTGGCTACATCCTGACATGGTAGGTGTATACTACCCATTTGTTGATTATTCAAAGCAGGTGTTGAATTTGTTCTCTGTTGTGGGAGAAAATCCATATAAAATGTTTTCGTTTGAGTTGAAGAAAGAAATTAATTATAGCAATCTGCGAGAATATTATTTTCAAGCAGTTTCTAATTCTAGTTGGGCACATGAAGGCTATTTGGTAGCGTTAAAGGTTGAGGAAGAATTGTATGAGGAATTACGAAGACTCAATAATGCGTTTGGTATTGGTATTATACGATTGAATCCAGTAAATATAAGTCAGAGTGAAATTTTATTTACTTCAAAAGAACGTAATAAGCTCGATTGGGAAACTATAGAACGCTTGGCAGATGAAAATGAAGATTTCCGCAAATTTGTTGCTGATGTGGCAGTTGACACAACGGATAACGACAAAAGATTGCGTGGAGACTACGATAAGTGTTTTTTAGATGACGAAGAGGCAGAACAATATGCGAAGAGAAAAGGAATTATATAAAATGGCAAGATATGAGGTTGAAAAATTAGAGTACGGAAATGAGGGACAACTTAAATTCTCTAATAAAACGGAGTACTATGAAGTAGTAGGCTTATTGTGTAATGAGGATATTTTTCTTATAACATATGAGGAAAATTCTAAGACAAGATCATATACGGATGCGTATAGAATCAAATGCAGGATTGATAAAGAAAAGCTAGTGAAACCATTGCGAGATGCCATTAGAAGTGGTAACAGAATAAATTGCAATGAATTTGTAGAACAGTTGAAGGACAAGCAAGGGTTCATACAGGAATATGGTTCAAAAAAAATTCGAGGGTATTATGATAAAGTAATACAAACAATTCCAGATCAATATGTGGATGACTTTAATAAAGGGTATTTTTTATATAAAAGCAATCAGAAAACAGATTTTAAGAAAGGGGCAGTTTTTGAGAATAGGACGTTTCGTGAGTATAAGATTGATAATATAGAAAGTGCTCGAGATGATGTGACAACGAAGAAAAATGTGGATGGGACAGATATAATTAATGTATTTGTTTCGCATAAGCATGAGGATTTGGAGGTGTTAGGGGAGGTGATAGGCTTTTTAGAACAAAAATATGGAGTAAAAGTGTACATAGATAGCAGAGATTCTTCAATGCCAGGGATTACATCAGGCGAAACAGCAATTCGTATAAAAAACAGAATAGATTCCTGTGACAAATTTGTATTGCTAGCTACAGATAAGGCAATAGAATCAAAATGGTGTAATTGGGAATTGGGATATGGTGACGCAAAAAAATATGAGGGAAGAGATATTGCATTGCTTTCTATGAGGGATACGATTGGAGATTATAAAGGAAATGAATATTTAGAAATATATCCACATATTATACCAGCCAAAGAGCTGGATGTTGAAGATTTGCAAGGAGTTACAGAAGCGGATTATTATGTCAGAATTCCGAAGAACGATAAAACTTTTACAGTAATTTCACTTGATGATTGGTTTAAGTATTCTTTTGTGAAAAAGGAGGAATAATATGGGTAGGAAGATATTCGTTTCATATAAATATGGAGACGAACAAGTAAAAAATTTAACTAACTGGGAAAACTCCAAAGTTAGGGATTATGTCACAGAATTTGAAAGAATATTAGATAGTTCAGACAATATATATAAGGGTGAGAGTGATAATGAAGATCTGAGTAAATTGGATGAGCAAACGATATGGAATAAATTGAGAGATAGAATATATGATAGTTCTGTCACTGTGGTTTTTATATCGCCAGGAATGAAAGAATGGTGGAAATCCGAACGCGAACAGTGGATTCCATGGGAGATATCGTATTCTCTGAAGGAGACATCAAGAAAAAATAAAAATGGCGATTCGGTTACAAGTAAAACAAATGCAATGATTGCTGTCATTTTGCCAGATGAAGCGGGTTTATATTCTTATTATCTAGAAAGAAAAACTTGTTGTTCGGGAGGATGTAACTTACATCATACAAATAAGGTTTTTCAGATTATTAGGGATAATAAATTCAATTATAAAAAAGGAAATAAAAGAAATTGTGATGACGGCTCAACGATATGGAGTGGGGAGTGTAGCTATATTTCGGCAGTAAAATGGGAAGATTTTAAAAAAAATTATAACATTTATGTTGAAGAAGCTGTAGAGAGACAAAGAAATATAGATAATTATGAAATTGTAAAAAATATAAAATAGGAGATAGATTATGGAAAAAAAGATGCATCATTTAGAAATGATTCAAGGGATAATTAATAGGATGGCATTCAATTCGTTTTCGTTAAAAGGGTGGGCGGTGACATTAGTTGCGGCGATATTTGCTATCGCAAGTCAAGACACAGATAAAATATTTTTCTTAATCGTATATATTCCAGTAATAGTTTTTTGGGGATTAGATTCATATTATTTAATGCAAGAGCGTTTGTATAGAAGTTTATATTCAAAAGTAACGCGAATTAAAGAAGAAGAAATTGATTTTAGTATGAATACTTCGTTAGAAGAATTTAAGACAGATAAAAACAAGTGGAGCAGTTGTATAATTTCTGTTACAGAAATGGGATTTTATTTACCTCTTGCATTAATTTGTGGAATAGTAACTATAATGGCGTTAGTTGTATAATGAAATGTTATATATTCAAAAAAGGAACAGGGGGAGAGATTAATTAGACTCCCAATTGCCTCATCATATCATAGGCAATCACTATCTTAAGTAGCCAATTTAGCGTACAGCCCCGGTTCTTCTCTGGCAAGCCTTGTAAGATAAGCAATATCAGAAGGCTCGTCCAAATGAACGGAGGCATTGCATTTTTGACAGATAAAAGAGTCATGGATTTCATCGTTGATACTAACCCAAACGCAGTCAGATTCAGGGTTATACATTGCAAAAATTATTTTTGCCATAAGTAACTCCTTTCGTTAACACTATATGCGGATTGTAAGCACACAGAAGCCGAGGGACGCCCTGAGCAGTCTGTCGTGTAAAACATGTATGCAACATTTGATGTAAGGAATCCTTTGTTTCCGGGCTTTTCACGCTCTTAAAACGTTAACAAAGAGATAATCTCAAGAACAAAAATCAATCCCACAAATTCAAGGTTTTCCTTGGATTTGTGTGATTTATTACATAATGTATATCCAAGTTCAAAGTAGGTTAAGTCAAAACCTGATGCTACAATGAAACCTTCAAGAGTCAATATAGGCATCTTTTATTTAAAAGATTTTGTATGAGATGATGTTTATGTCATCAGATGGTCAAAGTTGTTTTGCATACAAAAGCAATGCTGCTTATGTCCTTGTATTGGTTGTAATGAGCATAAAATTTTTTATAATTACGGTTATTTTGTTAATGGTGGTATGTGAAGATTTGGAAACAGTATTGTACTCAAAAACTTATGTTTTTGAGGTGCTTTTTTGTAGTACCTGTGGTAGAATACACTCATAATATGAAATAATAAGACAGATAGGTGGACTGTTGAAGCTGTTAAAGCGGCAATAAGCAGGAAAAAATCTGCAAAAGCCAATAACTGATTATGACAAAGAAAGGTAAGGTAATAGGTGTAATGTCTTTGGATTTTAGCGACAGGTCTTTATATTGTTTAAAAGAATCTTCGATTGATGAATTGATAGAGTTTATTGAGGACAAATGCAAGGGAAAATGAAAGGGAGAAAGCAGATGTAAGTTTACTGTATGGTTTAACAGAAACGAGTACCATTATTAGGCAAAAGTAAAACATTAACGGAGAAGATTACAAAATTGGTTGTAAATGATAAAATTCGTTTCAAAATAGTGTTGTGTTCAATAAAGGAGGAAAAATGACAGAACAGGTAAAAGTATTTTTTGAACAGCTTGAGGAAAAGTCAAAGGATAATCCTATGCTTAAGGTAGAATTTGCGGCTAAGGAAATTTCAGCTCAAATTCAGCAGGCTTGTCTTGATGACAAAAAGGTTATAATGGGAGATTGGTGTCTGTATATGGCTTCTGTGCTAGCAGGCATTTCATGTATTAAAAGCAGTAAAGCCGATATTATTAAGATGAGAGCAAAAATTGATTTAAATAGTAATAGCATACCATTATTCGATGTAGATACTGTGGCTGGCAAATTTTATGTGGGAGATTTAATAAACAAATATTTGGTAAATGACCGCTTTTCAGTAATAAATGTATATTATAGTTTATATAAAAATAGACATAAAGATATAGTTATGCCGGATATAAAAGAAGTAAACAAAAAGAATACCAGCAATATGGGAAGTAAAGAGTACAGACTTTGGGATAATTTACATAACCCTTACGAGGAAAAAGATAAATACAGTAAAATATACAATGATTTAGAAAAGCATATTGAGCCTTATAAAATTGAAGATAATTATATGCCAACAGTCTATGGATTTGTACTAGATGAGATAACAGAAAAGGTAGCAGGAGTGTTTCCTAAACACTTAAATTGCTATGAAATGGCTGTGGAAACAGTAGTGTGGAATGCACATATGGATTATTAGAAGGGTAAGGCTTTAAAGGCTGCTTTTAGAAAAATTGATTGCCAAAGGCAAATTCAGGTATGGTTTTGAAAAAGGATTTCATCATTATTTGTTCATATTTTGTTAAATAAACATTTAAAATATAAACATTGATTATTAACTTTTAAAAAATATACTTAATACATCGAAAGGACAACAGTCCTTCGAGTTTTTTCATAATTTTACGGTTTGTGCTTGCACAAACTCCTCCCTTTTATTTATTATACAAAGTCAACCAAATAACCAAACAAAAAAGATGTGTCTACCACATCTTTTTTGTTTGCCATTTTTTAGAAAATAGATAAATTAATTTTATGGCATAATTGAATTAGCACCGTCCACGATTACACTCTGTCCTGAGTAATAGCAGGAATCTGGACCTGCTAAGAATGCAATTACCGGGGCAATATCTGTTTCAGGGTCACCGAAACGCTTCATAGGGTTTAAATTAACCTGCTTCGCATATTCCTCTGGGAATTTTTCAGCCCATGCCTTAGCAGCAGGAGATTCAGCTCCAGGAAGAACAACATTTACGCAAATTCCGTACTGTCCCCATTCCTTGGCTGCAATTTTTGTAAGACCACGAAGAGCCTCTTTGTTAGAGCCATAAGCCAACTGTCCGGCAATACCAAACATACCTGTTGCAGAAGCAAAGTTGATAATTCTTCCTTCGTGCTGTTCCTTCATATAAGGAAAGGCAGCCTGCATATAGTTAAGAGAGCCGATTACGCCACTCTCCCAAGCTTTAAGCATATTGTCATAGGTAGTGTCCTCAACTGGTGCAGAAGGAACAATGGCCTGTGCATTGTTGACAACTACATCAACTGTTCCATAAGCATCTACAGCCGCTTTGACAACCTCTTCTACCCTGGCTCTGTCAGCAGAATCACAAGTCATAGCAAAGCCTTCGCCGCCTAGCTCTTTAATTTCTGAGATTGTCTGCTGGATTGGCTCAGGACGGCGTCCTGTTGCGATAACCTTTACACCTCTTTTTGCAAGACAAAGAGCAATACCTTTACCAATTCCCTGGCCTGCTCCTGTTACGATTGCAACTTTTTCATTTAATTGTTTCATTTGCAACACCTCCGAATTGTTTTATAAGTGAATTATAACAATTCTAAATTAAAAAGTAAATGAAGGAATATGTAGTGATTTGTAAATTAATTGATTTTTATAGATTAAATGGTACAATTACTTAAAAGGATATAGGAGGAAATGAAAATGAACAATGTACTTCAGATTTTTCTGGGTTCATTACCGGTATTAATGGCTGCAATTATTATGCTGATAGTGAAAAAGAAAAAATTAGTACCAATAGCAGCTATTGCCATTCAGCTTGTAGTTGCTATTACTGCCGTAATATTTATAGGAAATAATAAAATGGAGCTATCTGATACAGATGCTATAGATATGTATAATGTCTATAATTCCATTAAAACTAACCCTGGTCAGGCAGAAAATATGTTGGTTAAAAAGAACACCTTTGCAGGCAGTATAAAATATACCTTGGCTAAGGCTAGATTATTAGCACTAAAAGGAAAATGGGAGGAAGCCACAGCACTTTATAAAAAGGTTGACAGTGTTGATGACTCCTTACTGGATAAAAGAGAAAAGGAGCTTTTAGAAAAGCTGCAGGGGGGAAAGCTATTTACAGCTAAAATGCTTTCCTATAATGTTGGCAATGCCAATTATTTAAAAAGTCAGGGACAAAAACCGGAGGACTATGGCTTTGTAGAGCTAAGTCAGGAAGAAATAAATGACAATACAGAATATCTTGACAAATTTCAAAAAGAAGTAGTACCCGAAATTATAAGTGGTGTTGTAGATGAGCTGGAACAGGATAATGAAATTTTATCTGATATTGGACTAATAAATGCAATTTCAGATAAGGTAATGTCATATGATTATAATACATATACCGGCAGCACATATAGTGACAGCACCAATGACAATAATTCATATAACAATTCAAATATTGCAGATGGACAAACAGATAGGGAAAATAGCACCAATGACAATGAAACAGAGAATACAGGTTTAGGTATCTATACTGAACTGTTAAAAGAGGATGCCAATGAATTAGATGAGGACAGCAGGAAGGAATACTTTAAAAGGCTATATGATATATTAGACCATTACAAGAAGGAGTATCCAGAGCTATTTAACGAAAATCAGTATTTAGAAGCATATATAGTAGCCTGCGTCAGAGCTGGCAATAAGCTGGATGACTTATTAGAGGACGGAGATACAAAGGCATTACAAACAGTAATGGATATGTATTTGGCTGGAATTGTTACAAAGGACGATTTCTCAAAGGACTTTACAAGAGATTATGCAAAAAAATACAAGGAAGTTATTAAGCAGATAAAATCAGTAGAAAGAGATTTGCGTTCTAATGATGATGACTATTATGTGGGAGATTTAAAGCTTAAGCAGGCTGTTGATTTATTAGAGGAAAATAATGAGCATATACTTTCATTTATTACAGATGAAATAGCTGAAAAAATAGAAAATAATGAAATATCAGATAACCAGCTTTCAGAAAGCTATATATCAATTTCTATTTCTAAAAATAAGCAGGGATTAAGTAATGCAAGTATTGAGTATTTTAATAAGGCAGTGGAAAAGGGAAGCGAAAGTGACAATACTGTTATAGAAGAGGCTATGGACAGTATACAGGAGGTATATGAGGATGGAAATACTGACACTAACTATATTGATATGTCAGAAATGGTAGCCAACGCATATACAAGAAGTCACCATTATAATGTTGCAACAGAACAGTTAATAAATAGCGTTAAAAGTACAACAGGAACTGCAATTTCACAAACTGCAGCCATGATAGCCATAGGAAGAATAGATACAGAGGAATTTAGTAAAATAAAGGCTTCAGTTGTATATTCTTCTAACAAGTCCTTAGAGGATGTTAAGGTTACTCTTAAGGACTGTGACATTGAAATAAAGGATTTTGACATTCAAAAGAAGGAATATGACGGCTCAGAGGTCATATTGCTTTGTGATGTTTCAGGTAGTATGGCAAATAGCTTTGAAGCATTGCAGCAGGCAGTTATCCAGTATGTAGAGTCTATGGAGAATAACGAAAAGGTAAATATTATTACCTTTGATGAAAGTATAAGGCAGGTATCAGGCTTTTTAAGTGACAAAAATAAGTTAATAGAGTTTGCAAAGAAAAATATATATCAGCAGGGAGGAACTGCTGGAGCAGATGCAGCTTATTCTGTATTAGACAGATTTAGTAATAATGATGTTGCAAAAACTCTTGTTATGATGACAGACGGTGAGGACAATAATCCGTGGCCAAGTGAGGATTTAGTTAGTAAGTTTAGTGAAAAATCCTCAAAGGTAAATGCTACTATTTATACTATTGGCTTAGGAGAAAGTCTTGATACATCATATCTTACAACTATTGCCAATGCTGGAGCAGGAAGATTTATATATTGCTCTGATGATAGTGCTCTTACAAACGCATACAATTTTATTCATAAGAGAACCAGCTCAGAATATACAATTACCTTTGAAGCAGAGGATTTAGACTTAGTATCAAGATATTTGTATATTGAGGTAAATGATGACGAAAATACTGTAACACCAAAGGATTTAAAGAATTATTCATTAGCAGGTGAAGAAGAAGATGATGATGATACAAATGTAGAGTTTGATACAGTTCTTCCAGATGGTGTGACAATCAAGGGAATAGATGTTAATCAGCTGGAAAAGAAAAATACTGCCCAAACCGTTAATATATTGGGAAGTGGCTTTGAAAAGGTTAAAATAACAGATGTATATTTAGAGTCAAGAGATGGAAGCTCTCATTGCAAAATAAAGAGTATAGCAGATGATAAAATAACCTTTCAGGTTGCACCAAGTGTAAAAGAGGGAACTTATTCAGTATTTGTAACTATTAATAACAAAAAATATAAGGTTGATAAGCTTATAATTGGTAATGCAAATCCAGGAGAGGTTACTTTTGGAGCATATACCTTTAATGCAGACAACATTGTAAAAAATGATAACAGCACTGTTTTAAAGGGAAATGTAAGACTTAACGATTACCTTTACTTTGCTGGAGATGTAGAGCTAAAGGGAAATGTGGATAAGGATGTAAGTGTTACCTTATCTACCGGTAGTTATGCAGATGTAAGACATAATGTTAGTGAGTATTCACTAATTGATAGTATATTATTACCTGCTGCAGCTTCTACCAGAGCCTTTGACAGAATTGAAGTAGTTATTTATGATGACGGAAAAAATTATAATAACTATGAGGAATATAAGACAGATGTACCATGGGAAAGTGAAATTGGTACACTTGATTTAGGTATTGTTTCACTAGAGGATAATCAAATAAGAATATATCCGGACAGAGTAAGTGTAAAATCATCAATAGGTGTATTAAAGGATAATACAATAACTGATTTACTTACAAATGGAGTGGATTTCTTCAAGGTAGATGATTTGCCGGCTTATATAAAGGGCGAAATAGAGGCTGAGGCAAGACTGATGAAGGAGGGTCCGTTTACATATTTCAATATGGATATATCAGCCGAGGCAAATTCTAATACGGGCTTAAAGCTTGTAGATTATATAACCCTAGAGGCTAAGGCTGGGGCAAAGCTTATGTTTGATACCTATAACCGGGAGATAGGAATGGGCTTATCCTTTAGTACAAAGCAGGAGGACAAGCACAATTCTAGTGATAAGTCACCATATACCTTATGTACAGGAGATGCAGGTATTGAATTTAGCATAAAGGGCGATGAAAATGACAGAAGATATGGAGATAGATACCTAAATATGTCCTTAGCCCTGCCATTGTCTATAACCTTTTATGTAGAGGGTATACCAGTTACAATTACAGATTTAAAGGCTGAATTATCAGATTACAATATTAATGAGGCTCTCAAGAATATAGCTTCAGGACGAGCTTTTTCAAAGGCAATTAAAAGCTACCTGAGCAGTAAAGACGGAGCTAAGCTTAAGGTATCCGGTGCTATTGAATTAATTAGCACTAATGCACTTCCAGAAAATGTTGCTAGTAAGATTAATAAATGGCTGGGTGATGATGTAAGCCTAGTATCCTTAGACGATTTATATGGAGAGGCAGGTATTAATTACCCATATTTAGGAGCAGGAGCTACATTAAATGTATTAGGCTGTATACAAATTGCAGAAATGGAAATGAAATTAGGCGCAATATCTTATAGAGATTATGTATCTGATTTATTAAATGCCAGTGACGGACGAGATCACTATGGATTTTCATTTTTATCAAAGCAGGGTGTAAACTTTGATTGGGATTTAGTAGGTACAGATGTTGGTGGAGAAGTATCTGCCAATGTAACAGTAGATAGATTTTTAATTGCTGCTTATGCAAAGGCAAAGGTAGCTGCTAATGCTAAAATTTCATTATTCGGAACAAAAATAGATGTGGAAGGTGAAGCAAAAGCAGAGGCTTGTGCAGGTGTGTGGAAGGACGGAAAATGGAAAGCACATGTAACTGTAGTAGCAAGTGTAGATGGAAAAGGAAGTCTGAAAATTTTCGGACATAACATAGCTGAAAAAGAGGTACACGAAAAAGCAACTATTATTGATGAAGAGTTTTAAGGATATTAATGCTCGGAAATGGAGAAAACAGTGAAATTAATTATTAACAAAAAAATAGTAGGAATAATTAGTTTATTAATGTTTTTTATACTTCTGCTGCCAATTAAAGCATTGGCAGTAGAGGAGGATGAGCCAGTAGTTGGATTGGACTCATTTATTGTAAACAGTATGGAAAATGAAATATACAATATTTCTATGATAGCTAAAACAGCAGAGGGTGTGACAGGACCTATAGAATATAGCTATAAAGTTTATTTAGTAACTAATATTTCTGAACAGGGAAAGGAAATGGTGTCTGGAAATGGTAAAACCGGAGAAACCGTTACCTTTGATATTGATATGAATAATGCCAATTCCTATTCAGAGTATAGATTTAAAATATTATATGAATACAAATATAATGATGAAGAGCAGTTTAGCTATGGCTTTTCACAAAAATTTGAGTATGAGCAGCAGTCTTATGCTGAAGAACTAAAAAATGTTAATTATACAGTTGATGTATTAGGAAACCAGCTTTTAATAGAATGGGATAAGTACGGACAGGCAGGAGATAAGGCTATTATTTCAATAGATATTGACGGTGAAGTATCTGATGAAATGGTAGACATAAGTGAAAGTAAATACGAGGCCTTCTTTGAAAAAACTGCAAAGAAGATTACTGTAAATATAAAGCAGGTTTGCAAGGGCTTGTTATCAGAGGGGGTAGATACTGTTATTAACTTAGACAATACAGGCAGTAATGAATTTTATTTGGAGTTTCCGGAGGAAAATGAAAGATTTTCTGCTAACTGGAATATAGCATACTATAATGCAAAGGACAATATTGTAAAATGGTATGCAGATAGTAATAGTGCAAAGGAATTAACCCTTAATAATACTGGCAGCTTTATGCTGGAAATTGAAGATGAAAATTGCAAGGAGCTTACAGTAGAGTATAATTCACAGGAGAACATAAAGTGGTTGTACAAATTCCCTGTAGTCATTGCTGACTATGCACCTAATATTACTTTGCTAGAAAAATATGACGGCATAACAGTTAAAACCTCAAAGTACACTATTGCAGGAAAGCTTGATGATGCAAATGCAAAGGTATCAGCCGAAGGCTGCAAGGTAACTCAAAATGATGACGGAACATTTTTCGTTGAAGTTGATTTGAAAAACGGAAAAAACAGCATTACTATTGAGGCTGAAAATAAAATAGGCAAAAAAACAAGGTCTGTAATCACAATACATAAGGAAAAGGGCGACAGTATTATAGAAGAAAACAGTAAAATTGCTAAGTATCTGCCACTTATAATAACATTATCAGCGTCTATTATACTGATTATCGTAATGATATTACTGACTAAGAAGAGGAAGCAGAAGAATGAAGAAGATAAATAAAGCATTATTAATATCAAGTATTTTGTCAGGTGTTGTAGCTGTGGCTTTAACTGTATTTTACATTATTTACAAAATCCAGGTATCTGGTGCAGCCTATGTAGAATTAGCCACTAAGTCTATCTTAAAGGCATATGATTTATTACATACAACCAGTGTAATAGGCTGGTGCTGCTTTGGAATGTGGATATTGACAGGAATTTTGGTTATAGCATTAGTAATAATTAAGGCTGTTACCACCTCAAAAAGTAAAAAACAGACACAGCAGGTAGAAGTACAGCAAGACCAAGAACAGTAAAAACTTTGCCAGCCAGATTTGACAATTTGGCTGGCTATTTAAGAATATATACAGAATTAATATAAAGGAGTTGTTAGAATGTTTGGTATTGAAAAAAGAAAACAAAAGAAAGAAGAGGAGAGGCGTAGAATAGAAGAGGAGAGGCGAAAGATAGAGGAAGAGGAACGAAGAAAAGAGGCAGAGAAGAAGGCGAGTATGAAGGAGCTAGGGGCATATATAATGATTATTATATGCGATATACTGATGATTGCAGCAGTACCAAGCTTTGCAAGTATTTTGTTTGCTGCTGTTGGAGTGTTACTAATTCCAATAAAGCAAATTGACGACTTGTGGAGTAAATTGCTAAAAGGACATTCAAAATGGATTAAATATTTAATGCTTGGCTGGCTATTTGTTATAGCCTGTATAATTTTTCCATTGTCAGATGAGAAAGGAAAGACTGGAAATATAGAACAGACGGAAACAAACAGAGAGGCAGCAGCTACTACAACAACTGAAGCTAAAAAAGTAGTTGCAACAGAAAAACAAACAGAAAAACAAACAGAAAAGCAAACAAAAACAGAGGCCGCAACAGAGAAGGAAACTACAGCTAGAAAAGAGGTTGTAACTACAACTGAAAAAGCAACAACCGTAAAAACAACAGCTTATGTTGAAGAGAAAACAACTAAGCAGAATAACAATAGTTCTAATTCTAATAATAGTATTAATAACCAAAATGCTACTACAGCAGCCCCAAATAATATAAATAATAATTCAATAACTGTACATATTACTGCAAATGGCAGTAAATATCATCGTGCTGGATGTAGATATTTAAGAAATAGTGATAGTGCGGTAACCTTGCAGAAGGCTAAGTCATTAGGCTTAACTCCATGTAGTGTATGTAATCCACCACAGTAATATATAGAAGTAACAAATTCCCAACTTTTTAATATTATAATTTAAAATGAATTATAGTAGGGAATAATCCAGCTAATTGTGAACATCCATATCACGCAGGTGATATGCCGCCACTTTTCGGAAATAATGGATACGCTTTTTCAATGTTTCTTACTAATAGATTCTGTGTATGTGAAATAATAGGAAGAACTGTGATAATACATTTACATCCCGATGATTTTCATTCACAGCCTTCAGGAGCTTCAGAAACGAAAATTGCCTGTGGATTAATAAAAGAGGTATAGGTAAAAATACAGTTGCTAATATTTCCCGCAGGGTCTATACTATTTCTGCTACAATAATAAGTTAGTGGATGTGAGGAAAATGCGACAAAAGAATAAAAGGGCAATCGATTTTGGCAATGATGATGTTATGAAGATTTTGCTTCGATTAGCACCTCCAGTTATGATTGCCCAGTTAATACAAGCCTTATATAATATAATAGACAGCTTCTTTATCGGAAGAAACTCTGAGGATGGGCTTACAGCTCTTTCTATAATTTACCCAATACAGCTTTTGATGATTGCCTTAGCAGTTGGTACAGGCGTTGGAATAAATACTCTGATGGCATATTATCAGGGGATAAAAAAACACAAGGAAAGCGAGGAGGTAGCTGGGGTGGCTACCTTTCTTGCACTTGTAATGTGGGCAGCATTTGCCATAATCTGCTATTTTGGTATGCCATTTTATGCAAAAATATCTACCACTTCAGCCTCTGTTATTAAGGAGGTAATTACCTATGGGAGGATTGTATCTGTATTTAGTATTGGCTTATTCCTAGAAAGTGTGTGGACAAAAATATTACAGGCTATAGGCAATATGAAATTACCTATGATAGCACAAATAGCAGGTGCTATTGTTAATATAGTATTAGACCCTATATTAATTTTTGGAGTGGGAATAATACCGGCAATGGGTATAGGAGGAGCAGCTATAGCTACTGTTTCTGGTCAGATTGTTGCGGCACTTATAGTAATGACAAAGGGCTATCGAAAATCACCGGCCTTTTCCAAATATTTTGCATATGTGAAAAGAATATATTATCTAGGCTTTCCAAATATACTAATGCAGTCAGCCTACACCTTATACATATTCGGTTTAAATCTTATTTTGAAGGAATTTTCAGACCAGGCAGTAACTGTGCTTGGCTTGTATTATAAATGGCAGACTTTTTTCTTTATTCCTTTAGGCTCAATGCAGACCTGTATTGTACCTGTATTAAGCTTTAATTATGGAGCAGGAATGTATTCCAGATGTAAAAAAACGCTTAAGGATTCTATATTATTTGGAATGGCTCTAATGCTTTTAGGAGTTTTATGCTTTGAGCTTATACCAGCCCAAATGCTGGGAGTTTTCTCAAGGGACGCTAAGGTTATTGGCATTGGTGTTAATGCTTTTAGAATTATAGGAGTATCGTTTATACCCCTTGTTACATCGCTTATTTATCCGGTTTATTTTCAGGCAATAGGATATGCAGGAAGAAGCTCTGCGCTTACAGTTTTACGAACAGTTGCATTATTTGTACCCTTGGCGTGGATTTTTTCAAGGTTTGGACTTGAATATTTCTGGCTTACATACCCAATGACTGAAATTATTACAACAACAGTTGGCTATATTATGTACAAACGATTTAATAGAAGATATGAAAAAATGCTAAGATAAATTAGAAAGATAGAGTTTTTTATGAAGAATATAATTGAGATAACAGATTTTGAAAATAAAGAGTTAGATGTATATGCCAGACTTACAGAGGCACAGCTATTAAATAATGATAATGTGAAAGAGGGCATTTTTATTGCAGAAAGTCCTAAGGTTATTGAAAGAGCATTAGCCGCAGGCTATGTGCCTGTTTCTGCCTTAATTGAGGACAGGCATATTGAGGGCGAAGGAAAAGAGATTGTTAAAAAGCTTAATAATGTTAATATTTATACTGCAAAATTTGATGTACTTACTAAGCTGACTGGTTTTCAATTAACCAGAGGAATGCTGTGTGCTATGAAAAGACCACCATTACCTAAGGCAGAGGATATTTGTAAAAATGCCACACGAATAGCAATATTAGAAAATGTTATGAATCCAACTAATGTTGGTGCAATATTTAGATGTGCTGCTGCCCTAAATATTGACGCTGTGCTATTAACAAGAGGCTGTGCAAATCCACTATATAGAAGGGCAATCAGAGTTAGTATGGGTACAGTTTTCCAAATTCCGTGGACTTTTATTGATAATAATGTAAATTGGAAGGAATTCGGCATAGAGTATATTCATAATCTAGGCTTTAAAAGTGCAGCAATGGCACTTAGAAAGGACACAGTTGCCATAGATGATGAGGACTTAAACAAAGAGGAGAGGCTGGCAATTATTTTAGGAACAGAGGGAGAAGGCTTAACAGAGGGTATTATTGATAAAAGCGATTATACAATAAAAATACCTATGGCTAATGGAGTGGATTCTCTTAATGTGGCAGCAGCTAGTGCAGTTGCATTTTGGCAGTTGGGAAATCGTAATAAATAAGCTGGGTGTTTATAATAAGTAATAAAAAAATGTGAAAAATGTAGAAGGACATAAGGGGAATAATTTACATAAAATTTCCAGGAAAAAAATATATAAAAGCTATTGATAAATCGAACATATGGTTGTATAATGAACATATGTTCGATATTCAACAACAGCTTACCACACAAGAAAAACTGCATATTTTAGCCGATGCGGCAAAGTATGATGTTGCGTGTACCTCTAGTGGCGCAGATAGAAGAGGAAAGGAAGGATTTCTCGGGAATGCCCAGGCGTGCGGTATATGTCACAGCTTTGCAGCAGACGGAAGATGTATATCCTTATTAAAAATACTTATGACAAACAACTGTATATATGATTGTAAGTATTGTGTAAATCGTTCCTCAAATGATGTAAAACGGGCTCAGTTTACGCCGCAGGAGATTTGTGATATTACAGTAGAATTTTATAAGCGAAACTATATAGAAGGCTTATTTTTAAGCTCTGGAGTTATAAAAAATCCTGCATATACTATGGAAAAAATGTGTGAAACACTATATATGCTTAGATATACTTACAAGTTTAACGGATATATTCATATAAAGACCATACCGGGAGCACCAGATGAGCTAATAGCTACAGCAGGGTATCTGGCAGACCGTATGAGCATTAATTTAGAGCTGCCTACAGCAGAAAGCCTTAAAAAGCTTGCACCAAACAAAAACTTTAAAACCATACTTACACCTATGCAAAAGGTTAGTGATACCATAGCTGTCCATAGAATGGCTATAGGTAAGGATTCACGCATGGAAAGAAGTAGTGGAAATCAGTATTTATCGGGCAGTATATTTTCAAAGAAAAACCTAGAATATAAAAACACCAGAGTAGAAAAGGATTCTGTTAAGGCAGGCGAAAGGCTTATCGGCTTAGATAGTCCTAAGGCTAAAGATAAGTTTAAGGGCAGTCCCTCTATATATACAAAGGAGCAGCTAAAAAGTGTATTACCTTTATCTGTAGGAAAAAGCCTTGAAAGACCATTTTCACCAGCAGGGCAAAGTACACAAATGATTATTGGAGCTACAGACGAAACAGACTTAAACCTTATAAAAACTACCCAGACCTTGTATCAAAGTTATGATTTAAAAAGAGTATTTTATTCAGCCTACATACCTATAAATGAGGATAGTGCATTACCTTCTTTAGATACAGCACCACCCTTGCTTAGAGAGCATAGGCTTTATCAGGCGGATTTCCTGCTTAGATTTTATGGCTTTAATGCAGACGAGCTGCTTTCTGTGGATAGACCGAACTTTAATGAATTTGTCGACCCTAAATGCGATTGGGCATTAAGACATTTAGAATTATTTCCAGTAGATATTCAAAGTGCCAGCTATGAGGTTATTATGAGAGTACCAGGTATAGGACCTAAGTCTGCTCAAAGGATAATTAAGGCGCGTAGATATGGCATTATAGACTTTGAGGATTTAAAAAAGATGGGTGTAGTATTAAAAAGAGCACATTATTTTATTACCTGTAAAGGAAAAATGATGTATAACACGCCTATAGAGGAAAAATATATTACAAGACAGCTTATATCTACTAATACAAAGGAAAACTGGCAGGTTAGCCATCAAAATGAAAATATAAAGCAAATGTCATTATTTGAGGATTTTGGGATTTCATCATAGGCAGTATGTTTTTGTAGATAAGAAGAGAAGATACAGTAGACATATTTGGAGAAAAAGAAAACTTGATTTCCATTAAGGTAAAAAGAGCTGTTAAAATAAAGGTGGTGATATTATGACGATTTTTACCTGTAAGGATTCTTATGAGGATATGATGACTTGTATTTATGCAGGGTGGGAGTGGGCACTTAAAAATGGTCACGAAAATCTAAGGCTTATGAAGGAGCCAATAGAGCAGACTTCCTTATTCGACCAATATATTCATATTGAAAAAGACAGGGAAAAGTCACTAAAGGTAACTAGGTCTATTGTAAAAAAGCTTTCTATGAAAGCCTATATAGATATATACAATGTATTATTATTCTATGAGGATAGGTTAGATGATGTTTATAGATATTTACGATTAGGCTTTAAGGCTGGCAGCAAAATTACAGATATGCTTACAGAGCCAATAGTGATGAAAATATCAAAAATCAGTAAAAGTGTTTCCAATGAAGCTAGCCTATTTCGGGAGTTTGCCAGATTTAATTCAGTAGACAACAAAGTATACATTTGTCATTTAGAGCCAAAGAGCAATGTTGTATACTATGTGGCTGCCCATTTTCAAGACAGAATGCCCTCAGAAAATTGGATAATTATTGATGACAATAGAAAACTTGCTGTGGTACATCCTAAAAATGAAAAAATGTATCTTACTTATTTAGATGACAAGCAGTTTGAAAGACTTTCAGAAAGCGAAAGACTAAAAGATGAATATACCACTTTATGGCAGACCTTTTTTGATTCCATAGCCATTAAACAAAGGGAAAATTATAATTGCCAAAGGGGACATTTTCCAATTTGGATGAGAAAACATACTGTAGAATTTAATAATAATACTTATAAATAATAATGGAAAAATGTGGCACAATATAGTATAATAGCAAGCCTAACAAGCGATAATTAAAGGATAAAAATTATCAATAATTAACAAACGATTTACGAAACAAGGAGAAAAAATGAGTATTATTGAATTATTCGTTTTAGCAGTAGGCTTATCTATGGATGCCTTCGCAGTATCTATATGCAAAGGTTTGTCATTAGGAAAGACAAAGGTAAAGCATATGTGTATAGCAGGGGCATGGTTTGGAGGCTTTCAGGCGTTGATGCCATTAATAGGATATTTCTTAGGCAGTTTTTTCTCCGATTTGATTACAAAATATGACCATTGGATAGCGTTTATTTTACTTATTTTTATAGGTGGAAATATGATAAGAGAAGCAGTTGGTGAAGAAGAAAAGGTGGATGCTTCTATGGGCGTTAAAAATATGTTTTTGCTTGCAATAGCTACAAGCATTGACGCATTGGCAGTAGGTGTAACCTTTGCCTTTTTAAAGGTATCTATAATACCAGCAGTTTCCTTTATAGGTGTTGTAACCTTCGTATGTTCAGCTATTGGAGTAAAGCTTGGTAGTATTTTCGGCGCAAAATATCAGTCAAAGGCACAGATTACAGGTGGTGTAATACTTATAATTATTGCCTTAAAGATTTTATTAGAGGGTGTAGGCATAATAAAATAATAAAACTCTTTGAAAATGTAAATGTTGTATGGGATAATATACAAAATATTCTTAAAGGAGAGAACATATGACAGAAAAAGAGAAAATGGTAGCAGGTTTATTATATAGTGCCTCTGATGATGAGCTTGTGGCGGCACGAAGAAATTGTAAAATGAAAATATACGATTACAATTTAATAGATCCACGAGAGCCAGACGAAAAAAGAACAGCAGCTATTAAAGAATTGTTTGGCAGTACTGGTGACAGAGTGTGGATAGAAGCACCCTTCCATTGTGATTATGGTTGGAATATTACAGTTGGTGAGGACTTTTATGCCAATTACAACTTAACAATATTAGATGTTGCACCAGTAAAAATTGGAAAAAATGTTATGTGTGCTCCAAATGTAGCAATATATACAGCAGGTCATCCTATAGATGCTGTAGTTAGAAATTCCGGCTTGGAGTTTGGAAAGCCTATTACCATAGGAGATAATGTCTGGATAGGTGGCAATGTAGTTATATTGCCAGGGGTTACTATAGGAAACAATGTGGTTATAGGTGCAGGCAGTATTGTTGCAAAAGACATACCTGACAATGTGGTAGCATATGGAAATCCTTGTAAAGTTATGAAAAATATATAATAGTTAATGTTTTATATAAACATATGTGGCTCGTAGTTATAAAAAATTAAAAATACATAAAGGAGAAAAAAGTTATGAATCCAATGTCAGTAATGAAAATGATGAAGGCAAAGGATGCCTTTGTAAGTAATCACCCCAAATTTGCCGCTTTTATTCAGCATGTTTTTAGCTCTGGAATAGAAGAGGGAACAATTATAGAAATCACAGTGACAAAGCCAGGTGAAGCTCCTGTTACTACTAATATGAAGGTACAGCAGTCAGATTTAGATTTATTTAATGAATTAAAGTCTACAGTAAAGTAAGGAGAAAATATGAGCAAAAAAGTATTAATAGTTGTAGATATGCAAAAGGACTTTATAGACGGTGCATTAGGAACAAAGGAAGCAGCAGCAATCGTTGATAATGTTGTAAAAAGGATACAGGAGTATGAGGGAGAGGTTGTATTTACAAAGGACACGCATTTTGAAAATTATTTAGAAACCAGCGAAGGCAGACATTTACCAGTTACACATTGTATAAAGGGTACGGCAGGCTGGGAGCTCGATGAGAAAATAGAGAATGTAAAAAGTGATGATATGAAGGAATTTGAAAAAATTACCTTTGGTTCAACAAAGCTTGGAGAATATTTAAAGACCATAAAGGATTTGGAAGAAGTTGAATTAGTAGGCTTATGCACCGATATTTGTGTAATTTCAAATGCTTTATTAATCAAAGCCTTTTTGCCAGAAATAAAAGTAGTAGTCAGGGAAAATTGCACTGCCGGAGTGACAGTGGAAAGTCATTGCAATGCAATAGCTGCCATGAAAATGTGTCAAATTGAAATATTGTAAGACAGGTAAAAATTAAAAAGCAGAATAGAGTTTGTCAGATGGAAAAAATACAAAAGGATTTATTTACACTCAGGGATTTAAAGTATGCTAAGTTTCACAGCAGTCTTATGCCTACTGTAGATGAAAAAGTAGTAATAGGTGTCAGGACACCAGTTTTGCGACAATATGCAAAGGAAATAAGCAAGGAAAAATTTGTAATGGATTTTATGAAGGAACTTCCACATACCTATTATGAGGAAAATAATCTTCATGGAATGCTTATTGAACTATTATTCAAAAATGATATTGATTTAACACTTACATATGTAGAACAGTTTTTACCTTTTGTGGATAATTGGGCAACCTGTGATTTAATGACCTTTAAAATATACAAAAAATATCCGAAGCAGGTATATGAGAGGGCAAAAGAGTGGATTGCCGATGATAGAGTATATGTTAAACGATATGGGATAGTTACTTTAATGGGATTTTTAGATGATGGGCTGTTTAAAACAGAAATGCTGGATTTAGTAGCTAATATTATATCTGAGGAATATTATATAAATATGGCTAGAGCGTGGTACTTTAGTATTGCGTTGGTAAAGCAATATGATATAGCTATTAGGTATTTTACAAGTCCTGTTATGGATAAGTGGACACACAACAAATCAATTCAGAAAGCTATTGAAAGCAGAAGAATTTCTGATAAAACAAAAAAATATCTTAGGACACTAAAACTTATGTCCTAAGATATAGGGGTTATTTCGATATAAACAGTACACCTAATGTACCTGGGCCACAGTGGGAAGAAATAACACCACCTGCGCGGGTTACTAAAATTTCTTCAAAAATGTTTAGTGATTTTAAATAGTCCTTTACAGCTTCAATAATCTTTTCATCACAGCCTGAGTGTGTAATAAATACTCTTTCTGGCTGAGAGTTTTTTAAGACTTCTTCAAGGTCCTTTGCATATTGCAAAATTACAGACTCGATTTTACCACGATATTTTTTAGTAGCGTCCATTTTTCCATGTTCTACTACAATTTTAGGATGTAGCTTTAAAACGCTTCCTGCAAGGGCTGCAACTGAGCTGCATCTGCCACCACGATGAAGATAAGTTAGTGTGTCAACAACAAAGCTTGCACGCACATAATCCTTTAAAGCTTCAATACTTTCAACTATTTCGCGTACTGTTTTTCCCTCTTTCGCCATAATAGCAGCCTTTATTACTAATAGTCCTATACCAGTAGACAGGTTTGCTGAATCAATAACAAAAACCTTGTTTTGGGCATCAAGCTGTTCGGCAGCCAATTTCATTACATTACACGAAGTAGACATATCTGAGGATATGGAAAATGCAATTATTTCATCACCATTTTCTATAAAAGGCTTAAACAGTGATATGGCATCAGTAAGTGCTGGAGCAGAGGTTTTAGGTGTTGTTTTATGCTCATCAGACCAGACATAAATGTCATCAGGTGTTATATCCAAACCATCTCTGTATTCTTTTTCACCTAAAAGAATGTGCAGAGGCAAAATAGAAATGTCATATTTAGATAATAATTCAGCAGATAAATCGCAAGTGCTGTCGGAGATTATTTTAATCATAAAAAACTTCCTTTCTAGGTTTGTACACATATGTACTATAATAATAAACCAATAAAGATATTGTGTCAAAAAAATATTTTTTTAAACAAAAAATTAAGAAAAAGGATGAAAAATAAGAATAAAAACATAGTGCTGTGCTATAATATATTGAAAGTAGTTGGATATAAAGTAAAATAAATTAGAAATATACAGATAGAAATTAACGAGAGAACATATAAGAAACTAAATATAGATAGGAATATAAAGAAGTAAAATGAACAATATGAGAGAAAAAAATATTACGGTGGGAATTTTAGCCCATGTAGATGCAGGAAAAACTACATTATCGGAAGCATTGCTTTATAAAAGTGGAAGTGTACGAAAAATAGGAAGAGTAGACCACGGTGATGCTTTTTTAGATACACATTTTTTAGAAAAACAAAGAGGTATAACTATATTTTCAAAGCAGGCTGTAATTAAGTACGAAAATACCAATTTATTTTTATTAGATACACCAGGACATATAGATTTTAGCACAGAAATGGAAAGAACCTTAAAGGCATTAGATTATGGCTTGCTTGTAATCAATGGCAGCAGTAGTCTGCAAAGCCACACCTTTACACTTTGGAGATTACTAAAAAAATACAATATTCCAGCCTTTGTTTTTGTTAATAAAATGGATATGTCTGATAGAGAGAAAAGTGACATAATAGATGAGCTTTTCACTAAGCTGAAGGACAATTTTATAAATTTTACTGATAAAGATAATGAACAATATATGGAAAATATAGCTGCCTGTGATGAAACACTGCTGGAGAAATATTTAGAAGGAGAAACACTTACAGGAAAGGATATTTCCTGGGCAGTTGCAAAGGAAAGGCTTACACCGGTTTTCTTTGGAAGTGCATTAAAGCTAGAGGGCATAGAGGAATTACTGGCAGGAATAAACAATTTTACACAATATGAAAAGGAACAAGAGGATGATGTAAAGGCTTCCGGTATAGTATACAAAATCTCAATAGGGGATAATGGAGAAAGACTTACACATATAAAGGTTACAGGTGGAGTGCTGCATTCTAAGGATATAATTAAGATAAACGGTGTTGAAGAAAAAATAAATCAAATAAGAATATATTCTGGTTCAAAATATGAAATGGTAAATGAGGCCTATAAGGGAATGGTGGTAGAGGTTACGGGACTTACAAGTTCATTTGCTGGTATGGGCTTCGGCAAAAACGAAACAGATACAAGCATAGATACTAAACCGGTACTTAGGGTAAGCGTAATTTTAGGTGAAAATGAGGATGTTATGAAGGTTTTTAATACAATAAAGGTATTAAATGATGAGGACCCTTCCTTAAACTTTAAATGGAATGATACCACCAAGGAAATAGAAGTTGAGCTAATGGGAGAAATCCAGACAGAGGTTTTAAAAAGTATTATTAAGGATAGATTTGATATTGAGGCTGCATTTGACAAGGGCAAAATTATCTATAAAGAAACTATTGTGGACAATGTAGTTGGAGTAGGTCATTACGAGCCATTAAAGCATTATGCAGAGGTACATTTATTAATGAAGCCACTAAAAAGAGGTGAGGGAATAAAAGTATCCTCAAAGGTGGGCGTTGATGAGCTGGATAGAAACTGGCAGCGGCTTATAGAAACTCATATTAAGGAAAAACACCATAAGGGAGTGCTTACTGGCAGTGAAATTACAGACATGGAGCTTGTAATTGTAGCGGGCAAGGCACATAAAAAACATACTGAAGGTGGGGATTTCAGACAGGCAACCTACAGAGCCATAAGACAGGGCTTAATGAAGGCGAAATCTATATTATTAGAGCCTTATTATGAATTTCAATTAGAAATACCTAGTCAATGTATAGGAAAGGCTATGGTTGACTTAGAAAGAATGAAGGGCAAATTTGAAGCACCAGTTATTGAAGGAAATGCTGCAATAATTACAGGTAAAGCGCCTGTGGCAAAAATGATGGGGTACCATATTGAATTAGCATCTTACACTAAAGGAAAGGGAAGACTTATTACAGCCTTTGCAGGCTATGACCAATGTGAAAACCAGACAGAGGTAATAGAAAATATAGGCTATAATCCATTAGAGGATATTGAAAATACACCAAATTCAGTTTTTTGTGCCAATGGTGCAGGCTATGTGGTTAATTATGATGAAGTAGAAAAGTATATGCACCTGGAGCCTGCTTATGCTGAGGGAGAAAATATGAAAAACCTTGTGGCAGAAAATGAAGCCAGCAGGCTAAAAAATAAAAAATCAGAAATAGAATATGGAGTATTAGATAAGGAATTAGAGGAAATATTTGAAAAAACCTACGGCAAGAAAAAGGCAAGAGCAGAGGGTAATTATTCAAATTACAGTAATACTGCAAAAAGTGAAAAGTCTGTAAAACATAAGGAAAATGCAAAAAAGGACAAATATCTTTTAGTTGACGGATATAATGTTATATTTGCATGGGAGGAGTTAAACTCCCTGGCAAAGGAAAATATTGATGCAGCAAGGGACAAGCTAATGGATATTTTATGTAATTATCAAGGGGTTAAAGACTGTAAACTTATGGTCGTGTTCGATGCGTACAAAGTACCTGAAAACAAGGGAAGTATTAGCAAGTATCACAATATATGTGTGATATATACAAGAGAGGCACAGACAGCAGACGCCTACATAGAAAGATTTACTCACGAAAATGCCAGCAAATATGACATAACCGTTGCAACCTCGGACGGGATGGAACAGGTAATAACCAGAGGGGCTGGTTGTATGCTTATTTCCTCTAGGGAATTAAAGGCAGAAATAGAAGCTAGGTTAAAGGATGCAAAAGAGGAGTTTGCCAGAAAGCTTTGGGAGCAGAAGGGAAAGGTATATTTATTTGATAGCTTAGATGCAGAATTTCAAAAGTATTTAGAGGATATTAGGCTAGGAAAAAACATCTAAAAAAATATAGTAAAAAAGGACTAAAATGCTTGGGAATCGTATAAATGTATGGTATAATAAGAGCATTAATATAGTGAGCATATAGAGAATTAAAATAGCAGGATTAACTTCTAAAAATTAAAAGAATATGGACGGATAAAATATGAGAAGCTACAAATTTGATTTTAAGGGTATAAGTAAAAGATTTTCTGCTCTGTCTGTGGCTGTTGCAATGCTTGGAACAACAGCTTATTTTCCTATGGATATTTCAGCAGGAGAGGTTTCTAATGCTGCCGCAAATACCTCGGACACAAATATTTCTGTGAGTGAGGATAAGTTAGCTGCAAGTAATCTGACCGTGGTAAACAGCCTTAGCAATAACATTTTGCCAGAAAAATATTCCTCAGTAGAAAAAGGCTTTGTAACCTCAGTTAAAAATCAGGGAAGTCTTGGTATTTGCTGGTCATATGCAGCCTGTGCCGCTATGGAAAGCTATATATTGTCACATGGCTATGTAGATAGTCCGAGCAAAGTAGATTTGTCCGAATATGCTCTTGCATATATGACTTATAATGACAGTTCCTTTGTGGATGAAATAGGTGGAACAACTGGTGATGTGACTACCAACAAATCAATGCAGTATTCCTTCCAAAATGGTGGAAATAATAGTATGGCATTTAAACCTCTTAGCAAATGGGCAGCTATTGTAAATGAGGATAAGGCAGTATCAGCAGATGGCCTTTATTATGGGGAGTTAGACAAGGAAAGCAACAAATATACATACAAAAAAGAGGATATTTCATATATTTTAACAGGGCAAAAATATATTAGTATGAAGGATATTGATAGAATAAAAAATGCTGTTATGGATAATGGTGCAGTTGCAGCGATGTATGCTGTAGGCTTACAGACCTTTTCAGACAAGTATGTATATAACAGCGAAGTTACAGGCTACAACCATGCTATCACTATAGTCGGCTGGGACGACAATATTGATAAAGCGTTATTTGCAAATCACGGAGTTAGTGAGCCACCTGAAAATGGGGGCTGGCTTGTGAAAAACAGCTGGAATCAATATGCAGGAGATAATGGATATTTCTGGATGTCCTACTATGACGCAAGTTTGTCAGCCTCAGAGGGTACTATATATGAAGTAGTTCCAGCGGGCACCTATGAGCATAACTATCAACATGACGGCAGTACAATATTTGCAAACATTACAAAGCAATATACTGGCTGGTACAATGATGCAACTAAATTTGCCAATGTATTCAAAATTGAAAACGAAAAAACACAGGAACTAAGAACAGTTTCTTTTGCCCTTGAAAATGAAAATGTTGGATATACAGTGAATATATATAAGCTTGCCGGCAGTACAGGAAAAATTTTGCCGGAAAATGGCACACTTATTGCAACTACCAGTGGAAAAACCTCTTATAAAGGCTACTATACTGTGGAATTACCTGAAACTATTAAGCTGAATCCAAAGGAAATGTTTTCAGTTGTGGTAACCTTTGACAGTGTTCCTAGGATAGAATATTCTACCAGCTCCTATGTTACAGTTGATGATAATGGTGATGAACTGTTGCGTGTAGATAATGCAACAGACCTGAACCAGAGCTATTTTTGGAGAAATAGCTGGGTGGATGTAAATATAAAAAATGACTACTACCCAGATGTAAATTTCTGTATTAAGGCATTTACGAATGACGCAACCGATAACTTGTCTGGTTCATCAATTACAAGCATTGGGCAGGAAAGTATGAATAATGTATATATCCAATGGAAGAAGGTAGAAGGTGCTGCCGCATATGCACTATATAGAAGTGAAGCCATAGACGGAGCGTATACTAAAATATACGATGGCAGCCAATGTGAATATAAGGACCAGAAGGTTGCAGTAGGAAAGAAATACTATTACTATGTAAAGGCATACAACAATAATACTGTTCTGGAAAATGTAAAAGCCTCAGATATTAAAAGTATTGCAGTAGGACCTATAAGTACAGTGATTACCAATGTTAAATCAACAGGCAATGGCATAATGCTTAGCTGGGATATGGTAGAGGGTGCTAAAGCTTATGAGCTTTATGGTTCAACGGACGGAATAACCTTTAGCTTTATTAAAAATATATCCGGAGATTTGAACTCCTATACAGATACTACATATGGAAAAAAATATAATACAAAATATTATTATAAAATAAAGACAGTTACATCAAATGGAAGCAATAACTACAAATCTACAGATAGTAATATTGTAAACGGACAGAAAAAACTGTCAGCACCAGCAGCGTTTTCAGCTAATATGGAGCAGTATAAAAAGGGTGTGCTTAGCTGGAGTAAGGTAGACAATGCAACTGGCTATTACATCGTAAGAGTTATAGATAATAATAGTACAGAAATAGATGTAAAAAATGTTACTACATATACAGATGATTTAAAAAATTATGATGAAAACAAACAGGTTACCTACTATGTATATCCGTATATTATAGAGGACGGTATAAAGAAAATGGGAGAATATAAAGCACTTAGTGGCATGTATATTAGATATTCTTCATTAACTAACCTGAAATATCAGGTGGATTCATCAGGCTATATGGTTTTAAGGTGGGATTCTTTTGACAATTCATCCGGCACTTATCAAGATATAAGGTACAATGTATATATTGCAGAAAGCAAAAATGGTCCCTACACCTGTTATACAACAACTCAAAATTCCTATACTACAAAATATAAGGAAAATGGTGGCAGGCAGTATTATGTAAAGGTTGTGGCAGAGGGCAGAAGCTTATTTTATGCGACCAGAAGAGAGCTTAGTGCAGTACAGAGCACGCCTTTAAAAATAGGCAAGATACAAGAAACCACAGGCTCAACCCAGCCAACCCAGCCGTCAACCAAGCCAAGCCAGCCAACCACCAAGCCAAGCCAGCCAACCACCAAACCTACACAGGCTGCTACTAAGCCGACTCAGTCGACTACTAAACCAGCCAGGCCAATAAAGGCTACCTC
>ENA-OUQF01000182-OUQF01000182.1-human-gut-metagenome-genome-assembly--contig:-NODE-182-length-59458-cov-23.690420_pt1 | contig 59458 bp, 60 predicted proteins | sample MGYA00237947_ERZ548826 | MGnify/ENA primary metagenome ERZ548826 (study PRJEB26490, sample SAMN05194701) | human gut metagenome | biome: terrestrial biome; feature: human-associated habitat; material... | reverse complement strand
CTGGAGTACCGGATGCTGCAAAGCCAGATCAACCCGCATTTTCTGTATAACACCTTAAACTCCATCAAGTGGATGGCGACCATTCAGGGAGCGGACGGCATTGCCGAGATGACTACCTCGCTGTCCCGCCTTTTAAAGAGTATTTCCAAGGGAACCAGCCTTCTTATTGACCTGCAGGAGGAGCTGTCCCTCGTGCAGAACTATTTTACCATCCAGAGCTACCGCTACGGCGGTACGATCTCCATGAACATAAGGGTGGAGGATGAGGCGCTCTACAACTGCGAGATTATCAAATTTACCCTGCAGCCACTGGTTGAAAACGCCATCTTCCACGGAATCGAGCCGAAGGGCTGCGCCGGGCATATCCTGATCTGCGTGGGCTATGAGCCGGACAGCAGGGAAAATGTGCGCATCGACGTAACCGACGACGGCGTGGGAATGTGCGCGGAAAAAGCGGCTCAGATCATCGTTTCCAACGAGGACGCCAGCGCGGATTTCTTCCGTGAGATCGGCGTGAGCAACGTGCATAAGCGTCTGCAATACCAGTTTGGGGACGCATACGGCATTACCATTGAAAGCCGGGAAGGCGAATACACGACCATGTCCATCCATATCCCGTTCCGTAAATGGGAGCCTTCCGTAAAATAAAGGAAAAGGAGCGTACCATGTACCAACTTCTGATTGTGGATGATGAGCCTCTTGTTCAGGCAGGCATCCGTTCCATGTTAAACTGGGCAGAACTGAATATCGAGATCTGCGGCACTGCCATGAACGGCCAGGCTGCCCTTAAGATCATTGAGGAAAAATCGCCCGACATCGTGGTCACGGACATCAAGATGCCCGTGATGAACGGTCTTGAGCTTGCAAAGGTCTGCCGGGAACGGTATGGGAGCAGCTGCCCCCACTTTATCATCCTGACCAGCTATGAAGATTTCCAAATGGCGCGGGATGCGCTGACCTATCAGGTGTCCGACTATCTGGTTAAGCTGGAGCTGACCCCCGAAACGCTGAAGGAAGCCATCACCAGAGTGCTCAGCCTGATCGCCCAGTCCGGGAAGGGAGCGTCCGCTTCCGCAGGCGTCCATCCCTTTTATGATAAGTTCTTCATCAGCCTTCTCCACAATCTGTTTGAGTCTGAGGAGCAGTTCCTTTTGCAGAGCCGGGATCTCAATCTCAGTTTCTGCTACCGGGGCTATGTCTGCTGCTACGGCGAGATCATCAGCCCGTTTGCGGACAGTTTTTCCGCCGCCAAGCAGCTCTCTCTCTTTACCTGCTCCATACAGATGATCCGCGAGCTGGGAGCCAAATATCTGCCGCTCTACACGCTGTCGCTGGATCTGCGCCACTTCGCGCTGATCTTCTGCTTCGAGTCCGGGCAGAATCCCGAATTTTCCTATTATGAGGGCCTTTCGGACATCCTGCAAAGCATCAGCACCAGCCTGCAGAACTACTATAACGTAACCCTGTGCTGTGGAATCGGCACATGGGTACAGAATCCTTTCGCCATCTGCGACTCCTATCAGGCGTCCCGTCAGGCATATCATCTCGCCGACGACACGACCCCGGTTCTTGCATTTGAGACCACGGTACAGCAGACAGCCTGCAAGAGCTCCTTCAATATGAGCCTGTTCAAGAACGATCTGACCCGTGCCTTTGAAGAATATGACCCGGACATTCTGACCCGCACCGTGGACGCGATCTGCGGGCTTTTCCGCGAGCATCCCGGACATTATGTGCAGGCGCTTGACGCTGCAAGCAACATTTTATACCTTTCCATCTCCCTGCTTCAGGACGGCGAGACCATCGTTTCCGGCTTCTTCCTTGACGACCCGGACGGCTACCGCTCCCTTTACAAGCAGACCAATGTGGAACAGGTCATGCAGTGGCTCAAGGTCTTTACGGAGAGGCTGGCGGAGCTGTTCGCGGCAAGGCGCAAGGACTACAAGAACCATATCGTGGCAAATGTGAAGAAATACATCGGCGAGCATGTGTGCGAGCATCTTTCCCTGAACGAGGTCGCCGCCGTATTCGGCATCAGCCCCGGGTATCTGAGCCAGCTTTTCGGCAAATACAACGATACGGGTTTCAGCGAGTACGTCAATCTCTGTAAGATCGCCGAGGCAAAGCGGCTGCTGGCGGAGGAGAACCTCAAGGTTTACGAGGCTGCGGAGGCTCTTGGCTACGAGAGCGCCTTTTATTTCAGCAAGGTCTTTAAGAAGGCGGAGGGCGTTTCCCCCACCGAATACATCAACAGCCTTTACGCTTAGCAGAATGGAGAAGCCTATGAAACTTTTTTACGATACGGCACTGTCCTGCCCGGACAATTTCAAAACATTTTGCCCCTTCCCCGCCGCAAAGGACAGGGAAGCCTACGAGGCGCTGCCCGCCGCCCTGCGCGAACAGCTTGTGAAGGAGGGGGAGGAGAAGCTTCACTATGCCTACCCGGCAATCTGCGCCACGGACTTTATGAACTTCTGCAGAACGGGCGACCGGGTTCACTACGAAACGCCCTATTTTGCAAAGCGGAACGCCTTAAATGACCTGATTCTTGCGGAATGTGCAGAGCACAAGGGCCGTTTTCTCGACGACATTATCAACGGCATCTACGCAGTTTGTGAGGAGAGTGCCTGGCAGCTTCCTCCCCACAATTCCTACTTCCGGGACAAACCCCAGCATATCCTGCCTGATGTGACAAGGCCGGTGCTGGATCTCTTTGCCTGTGAGACGGGCGCCCTGCTCGCCTGCGCCGCCTATCTTTTAAAGGAGGAGCTCGACGCAGTGAGTCCCTTTATTGTGACCATGATCGAGGAGGCGCTGCTTCGCCGGATCATCCGTCCCTATCTTTCGTACCACTTCTGGTGGATGGGGCAGGGCGACGAGCCCATGTGCAACTGGACGGTCTGGTGTACCCAGAATGTGCTGCTGACCGCCTTTCTGACCCCGTGGAGCGACGCCTCCCTCGCAGAGCTTCCCCTGTCCGCCATTTTAAGGAAGGCGTCGGAGAGCTGCGACTACTTTTTAAAGGATTACGGGGAGGACGGCTGCTGCGACGAGGGTGCGCAGTATTACCGCCATGCGGGGCTGTGCCTGTTCGGTGCCATGAGCATTCTGGACGCCGTTACGGACGGCGCTTTCGCATCCCTTTTTAGAACCGAAAAGATCCGCAACATTGCCATGTATATTCTGAATGTGCATGTGGACGGCAAATATTACTTCAATTTCTCGGACTGCTCCCCCGTGGCGGGGCGCGCCGGGGTGCGGGAGTTTCTCTTCGGCAAGGCTACCGGTCAGGAGACGCTCTGCCTCTTTGCGGCAAAGGATTTTCAGGCGGAGCCCACGCGGCTTATCAGCGACGAGGTGAACGGTGCAAATCTGTTTTACCGCATGCAGACCGTCTTTCACTACCGGGAGATCATGGAGTATGACAGCTCCCCCCGCCTGCATCACAAGGATGTCTATTATCCCAGCGTGGGGCTGTTTCTGGTTCATGGGGAAAACCTTGATCTTGCCGTAAAGACCGGGGACAACGACGACAGCCACAACCACAACGACACGGGAAGCATCACCCTGTACCGGAACGGCTGCCCCGTTCTTGTGGATATCGGTGTGGAGACCTACACGGGCAAAACTTTTTCCGACAGGCGCTACGAGATCTGGACGATGCAGTCCGGCTACCACAATCTGCCCACCATCTGCGCCACCGACCAGATGGCGGGGGCTGCCTACCGCGCCACCGACGTACACGCGACGCTTGTGGGAAATCCCACGATCTCCATGGAGCTTGCGGGCGCCTACCCGCTGACACAGCCTGTCTCCTATGTGCGAACCGTGACCCTTGACAAAAAAGAAAACCGCGTGGTACTGACGGATCGTACCGACGCGGCTCCTGTGATCTTGAATTTTATTGCCTGCGATAAGCCCTGTGCCTGCCCGGACTCCCGCTGTCTGAACATCGGCGGCGCTTCCTTCTGCTTTGAGGGGGCTTCCCTCCTTGCCGTAGAGACGCTTCCGATCACCGACGCGCGGCTTATGACCGCATGGGATCACGATCTCTACCGCATCCGGCTGCGCATGGAGGGCGGCTGCTTCAGGCTGACCGTACACTGACGCAGACCTTACATCTTACCCCCGAATACCGGGAAAAAGCTGCTGTCGCCGTACTTCTTCGCCATATCCGTGATCGCAGGATTCTTCAGCGCCAGTTTGGGAATCTGCACCCCATTTGCCAAGGTATATTTCTCTTCAAAGAGGTTCATAATCTGCCCCTCGTTTTCCTGTTTCTTTGTACTCTTATCATACCATTCCTTTTCTTGACCCGGGACGGCATTTTGTCTGAAATTGAAAAATTAGGGAGCTTCAGTCCTGATCACCGCCGCTTCTGCGACGCTCCCCTTCCCTGCGGTAATTGCTCTTTCCTGCACGGTACTGCTCTTCGCTGCGGTATTCTCCAACATTTCCGTGACCGCTCCTCCTGCCGTGGCGCACACTCTCACCGCCATAGTTGCTCTTGCCGCCACGGTAACCGCCCTCGCTGCCATAGCCACTCCTGCCGCTCCGGTAACCGCCCTCATCACTGCGAGCACCTCTGTGACCGTCCTTTCCGCCTTTGCGCGCATTTGCCTTTCCGCAGCCGGCTCTTGCACCCCGGCGGGCACCCTCTTTGCCATAGCCACCCGGCACTCTTGCGCCGTAGCGTTCTCCTCTGTCCCTGAGGCCGCCTCTCCTGCGGGGTTCCTCCACCACAATGTCCTGAAGCTCGTCACCAAGCTGCTGCTTGACCAATGCCGCCAGCAGTTCCATGGGATCCGCCTCATAGTCAGCCAGCTTTTCCTCGATCTGATCGGTCAGCTTCTCCAGATCGGTTTTCTCCGCCGTCTTTACGGCGCTCTCCAGCACCTTATCCAGCTTGATCGCCATGATCTCCGACGCCTTCGGAACCTTCATCTCCGTCATTTTGGTCTTGCAGACCCGCTCGATATCCCTTATGCGGTACAGATCCCTTCCGTAGGCAAAGGTGAATGCCATACCCTCCCTGCCCGCGCGTCCGGTACGGCCGATCCTGTGCACATAATATTCGATATCCTGCGGCACATCATAATTGAATACCGCCTCCAGATCATCCACATCGATGCCTCTTGCCGCCACATCCGTGGCAATCAGGATCTCCAGATTTCCGCTCTTGAAACGCCCCATCACAAAATCTCTCTGCTTCTGGGTCATATCTCCGTGCAGCCCCTCCGCCTGATATCCACGCGCCTTCAGATTTTCCGCCAGATCATCCACCATTTTCTTGGTGTTGCAGAAAATAATGGAGCGCTTGAAGCCGTAGGTCACAAGAAGTCTGCTGATCACTTCCTCCTTGTAGATGCTTTTCACCACAAAATAATACTGCTTTACAAGGGGAATCGTCAGTTCCTTCTTCGTCACCCGCACAAGCTCCGCATCCTGCTGGTATTGGTCGGTAATGTCCAGAATCGCCTGGGGCATGGTGGCAGAAAACAGTGCAGTCTGGTGCTCGCTCTCTATCTGGGACAGAATGGTTTCCATATCCTCGCGGAAGCCCATGTTCAGCATCTCGTCCGCTTCATCCAGCACCACCATTTTGATATCCTGTAATTTGATCGTATGACGGCGCATGTGATCCATCACACGCCCGGGCGTTCCCACAATAATCTGCGCGCCGCCCTTCAGCGCCTTGATCTGCCTGGTGATATCCTGTCCGCCGTATATGGGAACCATCTTGATCCCATGCATATATTTGGAAAATTTTCGCAGCTCCTCCGCCGCCTGGATGGCAAGCTCCCTCGTCGGGCAGAGGATCAGCCCCTGCAGATTGCGGTTTTCCTCCTCCACTCTCTGGAGCATGGGAATGCCGAACGCCGCCGTCTTTCCCGTTCCGGTCTGTGCCTGCCCGATCACATCCCTTCCCTCCATCAAAAGTGGAATCGCCTGCTGCTGAATCGGCGTCATTTCCGAAAATCCCATTTCCGTTACCGCGCGAAGGATTCTGGGATCAATGTCCGAATCCTCGTAGCGCATGGCTTCTACTGTCAAATCTGTCTCACTCATGGTTGCCTCCAAATATACTTTATCAAAAAAACAACGTCCTGTGTAAAGGACGTTGTTTGTCTACTTTTACGAACCGATTTATTGTATGGTACTTTCACACAAAAGTCAAGTAAAAGATGTCTTCTGTTTTACAGCTTGAATATCTGAACGGACTTCTCCAGCTCATCCGCAACCACCTTGAGTTTTCCTGCCTGCTCCGCCATGGTCTCGATGGTAGCGCTGACCTCGGTTACGGAAGCTGAGGTCTCCTCCGTACCGGCTGCGTTCTCCTCCGCAATGGCAGTCAGGTTCTGCACGGTGTCAACCACGTTCACCCTCGCGCTGTCCAGCTTATCTATGTTGGCAGAGATGCTCTCCACGCTTCTCAGAGACTCATCCATGCCGCGTTTCACCGCTTCATAGCCCTCTCCGGTCTTTTCCACATTGACGCTCTGCTCCGCGATAATCTCCTTCACCTGCTCCATGGTTGCCACAGCATCCTCGGAATCCTTGATCAGGGAATCGATGATCACCGCGATCTGTCTTGCGGACTCGTTGGACTGCTCCGCCAGCTTCTGGATCTGGGAAGCCACAACCGCAAAGCCTCTTCCCTGCTCTCCCGCTCTTGCTGCCTCAATGGACGCATTCAGGGACAGAAGGTTGGTCTCCTCCGCGATAGAGGTAATCATGGTAGTCGCCTCTCTGATCTTCATGGCCGACTCATTGGTCGTATTGGTCTGCTCGTAGATCTTCTCGATGGCTTCCTTGGTCTTTGCGTTGGTCTCACCAAGCTGCTTCAAGGTATCGGTGGCCGCCTCGCTCGCCTGCTTCATTGCGCCTGTATTGGTATTCAGATCTGCAACCTGTCTGCTGGTCTCCTCCACCATATTGCCGATGAGGATTACATTCTCGGTTGCCTTCTGGGTTTCCTGTGCCTGGCTGGTAGCGCCGTCCGCAATCTCTCCGACCGCTCTCTCCACCTGTGCTACCGTATCGTTGGTGTCCGAGGTGCTGACACTGAGCGTCTCCGCCTCTTCCGTAAGCTTGCGTGCTTCTGCTCTCACCTGCTCCACAACCTTGATCAGGGCATCCCTGAGGTTTGCCACCGCACGGCTGATCTGCCCGGTCTCGTCCTTTCTCTTTACCAGCTTCTTCTGTATCTCGCTGACCGTAAAGTCAAGCCCTGCAAGTCTGCCGATCTCATTGGTGAGCAGTTTAAGAGGACGGATTACAAGCCGCACCACAAAGAACGCCACAAACAGGCTGACTGTCAATGCGACAATACCGCTCCATATTCCCAAGTTGCGGGCATTGGTCACAGGCTCCAGTATCTCATGCTGATCCGCTGTCACGATCAGGATATAACTCTTGTCCTGTCCCACATAGTAAGCTGCATACTTGGTCACGCCTTTGAAATCGTAAGTCACAATCTCGGGCTCCGGGAAGGAACCCATCTCAAGCTGGCTCACCACGCCTTTGATCACTACATTTTCCACAGGCTGACCAATCTTGTCAGCCGTGGGATGGTACAGCATGATGCCTTTATCATCCACTATGTATACATAACCGGATTCCGCACACTTGATCGTCACCTCGGAATACAGATCCCGCAGTGCCGCCGGAGAGAGGGCCTCCTCGTCACCCTCCAGTGCAATGTCTCGATCCAGCAGCTTTCCGTAGGAAACCGCCATATCGTACATGTAGAACTCCGCATTGTCAGCCATCTCCGTCGTCATGAGCGGTACATAGGTAAACACCTCCACCAGCCAGGTCAGCAGAACGCCCAACCCAACGCACAGCATTACCTTCAGGACGATGGAGTGCATCAGCCCTATCTTCTTTTTCTTCTGATTGTCCATAAAACTCTCTCCCTTGTCATTATTTTCCCCGTCATTTCCCATTTGACATACACTTATTTTACAGGAAAATTGACATTTTTTCAACAAAATTGAGCGTTTTCCCGAAAGTTTTGCAAAGAGAGTTTACTAAAAGTTTTATGGTCGGATCATCGGTCCATTTCCGCCGCGCGGTCCGTGGACTGATGTTCCTTTATAATGCCGTCGATCTCCTTTAGATCCGTGGAAAGCAGGTCTCCCGGAATCGTGTTTTTTAAGGAGCTTGTGGCATTGCCGTACTGCAGTGCCCGCCTGCAGTCCCCGTCATGGGACAGAAGCCCGTACAGAACGCCGGAAATGTAGGCGTCGCCGCTGCCGATCCGATCCACCACCTCTATATCCGCGTAGGGCGCTTCCTCAAAGAAGGTGTCCTCCTTTGCGTTGTAGATGATGGAGCCGAAGGTGTGCCGCTTGGGACTGTGTACGATTCTCTGGGTGGACGCCACGATGGAGATCGGATACTCCTCCGCAAAGCTCTTCATAATGCTCTTTGCATCCCCCGTCTTTAAAAAGGTAAGTCTCGCCGTATCCTCGGAGCAGAAAAAGATGTCCACATAGGGCAGGATCTCCTCTATGCACGCCTTCGCCTCCGCTCCCGTCCACAGGTTGCCCCGGAAATTGACGTCAAAGGAAATCAGGGTGCCCTCCGCCTTGAACCGCCTGATCATCTCAATGGCGGTCTTTCTGCACTGCGGGCTGAGCGCAAGAGTGATTCCGCTGGTGTGGAAGCATCTTGCGGAGGAGTAGAGGGTGTCCGCATAGTCGGAGACGTTGATCTTGTTGATGGAGGTATTCTTTCTGTCATACACGATGCGCGGCTTTCTGGGATATGCCCCGCTCTCATAGTAGTACACACCCAGTCTGGCGTCCTTGTCCTCATCATACACAAGGTAGTCGTCGCTGACGCCGCACTCTCTCACGCGGTTCTTGATAAAGGTACCGAGATCGTTGGCGGGCAGCTTGGAGATGATGCCGCACCGAAGCCCCAGCATGGCGCTGCCGGTGATGGCGTTCATCTCCGCTCCTCCCACCTGCTTGCCGAAGGTGTCCCCCCTGGTGATTCTCTCGTTGGCGGGCGGTGAAAGCCTCAGCATCAATTCGCCCAATGATACCAGATCAAATTCTTTTTTCATAATGCCCCCGTTCCGAAGCGCAGTATTTTTCTGTATGTAAGCGCTTTCACATTCTGTTTCCATCATAGCACATTCTTCTGCGTTCGTAAAGCAAAAGTGCTATTCCATGTACTCCCGATAATCCTCCTCGCTCGCAAACAGAATGTATCGTCCGTCCACCAGTCCCATATAGCCGCTTGCCGTCACATATCCCTTCATATTTGTCACTTTCCTTTCTGAGTCTTTTGTCTGTCTCTGAAAAGAAAGTAACATTTTTAATGTCCGTTAATCCGTACTTTTAGGAGCTGAACCGGCGGGATCGATGGTTTTTAAGATAGCCGCCATCTCCGCGAGCAGCGTCTCCGTATCGTTCAAAAGCAGCTCGGCATCCTTCTCCACAAGCCCCGTCCTGCGGTACTTCCATGTGAAATAGGGCGTACCGTAGGCGGTGAAAAGAAGTCTGTCCCTGTGCGCCTTCAGAAGCTCCGGTATGCTCAGCGGATCGATGGGCGCATCCGGCCGGAAGGTGAAGGTGATCCTCTCGTTCTTCCCTTTGATCTCCGTCATGTAGAGGGAGTGCGCCCTGACCCTGATCAGCGCGATCCGGAGCAGATTCTCCACCGATTTCGGAATCGCGCCGAAGCGGTCCAGAAGCTCATCCTTCATATCGTCCCGCTCCCGCTCGTTCTCGATGCCCGCAATGCGCTTGTAGATATCCAGCTTTTGCACCTCGTTCACAATGTATTCCGCCGGGATATAGGCATCCACATCCATATCCACCACCGTGGTGAAATCTTCGATGGTGGGGATGCCCTTCAAGCCCTTCACCGCCTCGTTTAACATCTTGCAGTACAGGTCGTACCCCACTGCCTCCATGTGCCCGTGCTGCAGCCTGCCCAGCAGATTTCCCGCGCCGCGGATTTCCAGATCCCGCATGGCGATCTTGAAGCCGCTGCCCAGCTCGGTAAATTCCTTGATGGCTGCCAGTCTCTTTTCCGCCACCTCTTTCAACATCTTGTCCCGGCGGTACATGAGGAACGCATATGCCGTCCGGTTGGAGCGCCCCACGCGCCCCCGAAGCTGGTACAGCTGCGACAGCCCCATATTGTCCGAATCGTGGATGATGATGGTGTTCACATTGGAGATGTCCAGTCCGGTCTCGATGATGGTGGTGGAAACCAGCACATCCGTCTCTCCGTTTATAAAATCGTACATGATGTGCTCCAGCTCCTGCTCCTTCATCTGTCCGTGAGCGTACTCCACCGTCGCCTCCGGCACAAGCTTGCGAAGCTGTGCAGCCACATCCGCGATATTGTTGATCCTGTTATATACATAGAATACCTGACCGTTCCGCGCCATCTCGCGCAGGATCGCCTCCCGCACCATCTCCTCGTTGTACTCGCAGACAAAGGTCTGGATCGGCAGTCTGTCCTCCGGCGCCTCCTCCAGCACGCTCATATCCCGGATGCCGATCAGGCTCATGTGAAGGGTTCGGGGAATGGGCGTGGCGGTGAGCGTCAGCACATCCACGTTTTCCTTCAGTTTCTTGATTTTCTCCTTATGCGCCACTCCGAAGCGCTGCTCCTCGTCGATGATGAGCAGTCCCAGATCCTTGTATCCCACATCCGCGGAGAGCACCCGGTGCGTGCCGATCACGATATCCACCATGCCCTTCTTCAGCTCCTCGATGGTCTTTTTCTGGGAAGCCGCGCTCCGGAAACGGGACAAAAGCTCGATGCGCACCGGAAAATCCTTCATGCGCTGGGTAAAGGTATTGTAATGCTGCTGCGCAAGGATCGTGGTGGGAACCAGATACACCACCTGCTTTCCCTCCTGCACTGCCTTGAACGCCGCGCGGATCGCGATCTCGGTCTTGCCGTAGCCCACATCCCCGCAGATCAGGCGATCCATGATCCTTCTGCTCTCCATATCGGACTTGGTATCCGCAATGGCGGCAAGCTGATCCTCCGTTTCCTCAAAGGGAAACATTTCCTCAAATTCCTTCTGCCACACGGTGTCGGGGCCGTACACATACCCCTCCGACTGCTGCCTGCGCGCGTAAAGCTCCACAAGGTCCTTGGCGACCTCCTCCACCGCCGTGCGCACCTTCGTCTTGGTCTTTGTCCACTCCTGCGTACCCAGCTTGTTGAGCCTGGGCTGCTTTGCGTCCGCCGACGCATATTTCTGGAGCACATCAAGTCCCGTGGCAAGGATATAGAGATTCCCGCCGTCCCGGTATTCAATCTTCAGGTAATCCTTTACGACCTTCTCCACCTCAACCTTCTCGATGCCGCGGTAAATACCGAGACCGTGGCTCTCATGCACCACATAGTCCCCCACCTTGAGTTCCGAGAAATCCTTGATCTTCTGCCCCTCGTACTTGGGTCTGCTCTTTTTCTTCTTCCTGCCTGCGCCGAAGATGTCGCTCTCCGACAGCACCACGAATTTGATGAGCGGGTACTCAAAGCCCTTCTCCACATGTCCGTAATAGGTCAGGATCTCCCCCGGCTGCACCTCCCTTGCGGGATCCTGGGAATAGACCGCCGTAAGCTCCTGATCCCGCAGATCCTCCGCCAGACGGGCGGCTCTGGTACGGGAGCCGGATAACAAAAGCACCCTGTAACCCTCTTTTTTGTAGCGCTTCAGGTCCTTCACCAGCGCCTCGAAGCTGTTGTTGTAGGAGGCGATGCTCTTTGCGGAAACATCAAAGCGGCGCTCCGTTTTCAGCAACGGATTGGACAATTCAAGCGCCGCCAGTGTCACCAGCGCGCCCTTTTGTAAGTACGCCGACACCTGCTCCGTTCCGTACAGCACATCCATCTGCCCCGGCAGAATATAGCCCTTTTCCGCCCGGTGGCTCATGCTCTCCCGAAACTCCGTCTCCACCGCCTCCGCGTGCTGGCGGATGCGGGAGGGTTCGTCCAGAAAGAAGCAATGGCTCTGCGGCAGCAGACAGGCAAGACTCTGCAATTCCTCCTCGCCGTAAAAATAGCGGATGTAGCCCTCCAGTCCGGAGGTATTGCCAAACTCAAACACCTGCTCCTTCAGTCCCTTTATCTGCACGGATATCCGGTGGGCTTCCTCCGTCTGAAAGCCGTCCCGGAACATTTTTTCCTGCTTTTGGGCGTCCTTCTCTATCTCCGCAAATCCCGCCTTCAACTGCTCCGTGGTCAGCACGAACTCCGTTGCGGGGTAAATGCGGATGCCGGTGAGCTGCTCTATGGAGCGCTGGCTTAAAATGTCGAAGCTGCGGATGGACTCCACCTCGTCCCCCCACAATTCGATGCGGTAGGGATTTTCCTCGGTGAGATCAAAAATATCGATGATGCCGCCGCGCACGGAAAACTGCCCCGGCGCCTCCACCTGATAGCTCTTTTCGTAGCCCATGGAGCAGAGCTTCCGCTCCAGTTCCTGCTCGTCCACCGACGTGCGCTTATCCACATAGACCGTGTCCTTCTCCTCGTCCCACCGCCGCTGGGGTGTCATCAGTGCCGCAAAGGTGGTCACCAGCGTCAGCGGGCGCCCCTGGGATATGCGGCGCAGCGCTCTGACACGCTCCGCCGTCAGCTTGTTTCCGTGGATATCCGCCTGATAGAAAATCAGGTCTTTTGCCGGATAGAGCATCACATTCCGGTCATAGAACTTGTACTCCTCGTAGATTTCCCTTGCCCTCAGATCACTGTAAGTAACGATGACTTTACAGGAAAAGCCATCGCTCAGTCCGTAGATCATATGCAATTTCTGCGACTCCACACATCCGGTGAGCGCCGCCGACTGCCCCTTTTTCAGCAGTTCCTTTATTTCCTCAAACTCCGCAAGCTCATGCAGAGGCGTAAGTAATGCCTGCATATCTATCCTTCCTGTTTCTTTTTTGCACCGTTGAAGTGGTTCATTGCCGCCTCGATCCCGTCCGCCATGATCATGCGCACCGCGTCCGCTGCCTCCTCTGCCGCCTGCACCATCACCTTCTGTTCCTGCGCAGGGAAATGCCCCAGCACATAATCCGCCAGATCGTAGCCCTTGGGCTTTTCGCCCACACCGATTTTGATCCTCTGAAACTCATCATGTCCCAGATGCGCAATGATATTCTTCAGACCGTTATGTCCTCCGGCGCTGCCCCTTTTGCGAAGCCGCAGCTGCCCCGGATCCAGACTGATGTCGTCGGATATCACGATCAGTTCTTTCTTCTCATCTATCTTGTAGTAATCTACCAGCTCCCTCACGCTCTCACCGCTGAGATTCATGTAGGTCTGCGGTTTCGCCAGTATCACCTTCTGCCCGTCAATATATCCTTTTCCGATCAGCGCCTTGTGCTTTTTCTCCAGCACCGGGATCCGCTCCCGCTCCGCCAGGGCGTCCACGGCACAAAAGCCTATATTATGTCTCGTATTCGTATATTCCTTCCCCGGATTTCCCAGTCCCACTATCAAATACATATCCGCACCGCCTTTTCTTTATGCATATTCTTCCTCAGTATAGCATCACGGAGCAAAATGCGCAAAGCGTTTTCCCCGTTTTCGGACAGAAAAACCCCTCCGCGCAAACCTGTGCGGAGGGGTTTTGTCTTGCCATACTTCTTATTCTTCGGTTTCGTCCGGCATCTCCAGCGCCTTCTCATAGCCCTCCAGAATGATCTTCTGGATCGCGTCGCGCGTCGCCGAATTAATGGGATGTGCAATATCCCGGTACTCTCCGTCCGTTGCCTTCTTGCTCGGCATTGCGATGAACAGGCCCTTCTCGCCCTCAATCACCTTAATGTCATGAACAACAAACGCATCGTCTATCGTAATGGATACGATAGCTTTCATCTTTCCCTCTTTCGCGATCTTGCGAACGCGAACGTCTGTAATCTGCATTTTGTAACCCCCTTTTGTACGTCAGATAACGTATCTTTCGTCACGTTCTACCACTATCTTGATGCCGTCCTCCCCTACATGGTACGAATTTGCACGAATTGTATCCCTGCTCTCCACGATGCAGTTCTCAATATGTGTATTGTCCCCAATATAGACATCATTCAGGATGATAGAATTTTTAATGTAGCAGTTGTTGCCGATGTACGCCTTCTTGAATACCACGGAGTCTTCCACCACTCCGTTTACGATACAGCCGCTGGAGATCAGGCTGTTCTTCACCTGTGCTCCCACATTGTACTTTGCAGGCGGCAGGTCGTCCACCTTGGAATATACATCCGGGTACTGCTTGAAGAAGTAATCTCTTACCTGCGGTTTCAGGAAATCCATGTTGGTGTTGAAATAGTCGTCCACAGAGGCGATATTTCTCCAGTAGTCGGTAATCTTGTAGCCGTAGATACGCTTCATATCCTTGTAGCGGATCAGGATGTCACGCACAAAATCGTAACGATCCTCCTCGGCGCAGCGCTCGATCATCTCGATCAGCTGGCGTCTGCGGATCACGTAGATACCGCATGATACCGTGTTGGTCCTTGCCACGATGGGCTTCTCCTCGAACTCCTCGATGCGGCAATCCTCGTTCATCTTCACCGTGCCGAAACGCTCCACATTGATCTCCGGCTCCATCTCACGGCATACCACCGTGATATCCGCCTTCTTCTCGATATGGTATTCCAGAAGCTTGTTGAAATCCATCTTGTAAACGCCATCGCCGGAAGCGATCACCACATAAGGCTCATGGCTGTTTTTCAGGAAATGAAGATTCTGGTAGATTGCATCCGCCGTACCGCGATACCAGTTGCTGTTGTCTGCCGTAACGGCGGGCGTCAACACATACAGACCTCCCTGCTTACGTCCGAAATCCCACCACTTGGAGGAACTCAGATGCTCGTTGAGGCTGCGGGAATTATACTGGGTAAACACGGCAACCTTCTGAATCCTTGAGTTGGACATACTGCTCAGCGCAAAATCGATGCTGCGGTAGCTTCCCGCGATGGGCATTGCGGCAATCGCGCGCTTCTGTGATAATTCTCTCATGCGGTGGTTGTTTCCACCCGCCAAAATAATTCCGATCGCTCTCACTTTCAATCACCTGCCTTAATTAATGTTTTACCACTTGCGAGAGTGGAATTGTCATAGTCATCCAGTACCGTGCGTCCGAAGATCACGGTATTCTTTCCGACACTGACGCCTGCCGGAACGTAACTCTTCTCCCCGATCGTCACAAGTCCGTGATTGTAGATATGAGGTGCAGTCTCGTTTTCGGCTTCCTCGCCAACGCCAAGTTTCACGTTGTCCTCTATCACGGCGTTCTCCGCAATGATCGCTTTGTCGACCTGGCAACCCGCCTTGACCGTCGCGTTGTTCATGATAATGGAATCACGCACCACGCTGTCCTTGCCGATGGTCACGCCGCAGCCGATCACGGAGTTGTATACCTTTCCGAAAATACTGCTTCCCTCGCCGATGATACTGCGCTCCGCCACGCTGTCGGAGGACAGGTACTGCGGCGGAAGGATCTCGCTCTTTGTGTAGATCTTCCAGTATTCCTCGTACAGGTTGAACTCAGGAACGATGTCGATCAGCTCCATGTTGGCTTCCCAATAGGAGTTTAAGGTTCCTACGTCCTTCCAGTAGCCGTTGAACTCATATGCGTACAGAGGCTGTCCCTTCTGATGGCAGTAGGGAATAACATGCTTGCCGAAATCCAGCGCCGGCTGCTCTGCCATAGCGATCAGAGACTCCTTCAGCGTCTTCCAGTTGAATATGTAAATTCCCATGCTTGCAAGGTTGCTGCGGGGATTCTCCGGCTTCTCCTCAAAGTCGATGATCTTGCGGTTCTCATCCGCGATTACGATACCGAACCGGCTTGCTTCCTCAATGGGAACGGGCATAACGGCGATCGTCACATCCGCGCCGTTTGCCTTGTGGAAATCCAGCATGACCTCGTAGTCCATCTTGTAGATGTGGTCACCCGAAAGAATCAATACATAGTCGGGATTGTAGCTCTCCATGTACTCGAGGTTCTGATATATTGCATTTGCCGTTCCGGTATACCACTCGCTGTTGGAGCTCTTTTCATAGGGCGGCAGAACCGTCACGCCGCCGATATTGCGGTCGAGATCCCAAGGAATACCGATTCCGATGTGCGTATTCAGCTTGAGAGGCTGATACTGTGTCAGGACACCCACCGTGTCCACTCCTGAATTGATACAGTTGCTGAGCGGAAAATCAATGATCCTGTATTTACCGCCGAATGCAACCGCCGGTTTTGCTACTTTGGAAGTCAGGACTCCCAGACGGCTTCCCTGTCCGCCAGCCAGCAGCATGGCTATCATCTCTTTTTTAATCATGCAATCACCTCATAATAACTAGTCTTGATAGCGGCCCGTCTGCCGGCAGACCGCTTCGGGAATGTTACGTGTATTATACCATACCCTTTTCGGAAAGTGAATCATTATTACAAAAAAAGTGTCTTTTTTTGTTTTTTTATTATATATTTTTTCTATTTTTGTTTTGTATGGGTTATTCATTTTTGTATATATTAACCATTTCTCAAAAAGTGTGCTTTGTGCGCTATATGTTATTTTGCACATGCAGAAAGGGATTTTTTGACTTTTTTTCCATTGTATTCAATTATTGTTTGTTTTTTCGTTCCCGAATGCGTATAATATATAAGTACGCAAAAAAATTTCAGGAAGTGTGCCTATGTATCAGATTGATTTTCAACATCCCATTCACATATATTTTGTGGGTATCGGCGGTATCAGCATGAGCGGTCTCGCAGAGGTTCTGCGGGAGGAGGGCTTCCGGGTTTCCGGATCGGATAAGCAGAAATCCCCTCTCACGGAAATGCTGGAGAGCAAGGGAATCCGTATTTTTTACGGTCAGGAGAAGAGCAACATCACACCCGACATCGACTGCGCCGTGTTTACCAGTGCGATCCACCCCGACAACCCGGAGTATGTTGCCGTGCATGAACTCGGTGTCCCCGCGCTTTCCCGTGCGGAGCTTTTGGGACAGATGATGCGCAACTACGAGATGCCTGTGGCTGTAAGCGGCACCCACGGCAAGACCACGACCACCTCCATGCTGTCCGAGATCCTGCTGGGCGCGGGTCTGGATCCCACGCTTTCCATCGGCGGTATCTTAAAGTCCATCGGCGGCAACATCCGGGTGGGACATTCCGGCTATTTTGTGACGGAGGCCTGTGAATATACCAACAGCTTCCTGAGCTTTTTCCCGAAAATCGGTGTGATCCTTAATATAGAAGAAGATCATCTGGACTTCTTTAAGGATCTTGCGGATATCCGTTCCTCCTTCCATCGTTTTGCAGAACTGCTTCCCGCGGACGGAGCACTTGTCATAAACGGCGGAATCGACCATCTTTCGAAGATCACGGAGGGACTTTCCTGCCGTGTGATCACCTTCGGCAGCAGCCCGGACTGCGATTACCATCCCGCCGACACGGTCTTTGACGAGAAGGGATGTCCTTCTTTCACAGTGTGTTCACCCGCGGAGGGAGAACCGCTCCGTATAACGCTCGGTGTTCCCGGAGAACACAACATCATGAATGCGCTGGCAGCCCTTGCGGTCTCCGACCTTCTGGGTGTGGAGCGCGCTACGGCATGTACCTCTCTTTCCGGCTTTCACGGTACCGACAGACGCTTTGAATACAAAGGCCGTCTCGGCGGTGTCACCATAATAGATGATTATGCGCATCACCCCACGGAAATTACTGCAACCCTGCGCGCGGCGGCAAACTATCCGCACAACCGCATATGGTGTGTTTTCCAACCTCATACTTATTCCAGAACGAAGGCATTTATGAAGGATTTTGCAAAAGCGCTCTCCCTGGCGGACCGGGTCGTGCTGGCGGACATTTATGCCTCAAGGGAGACCGATACGCTGGGCATCAGTTCAAGGACATTGCTGTCCGAGCTGAAGGCGCTGGGCTGCGAATGCAGTTATTTTCCTTCCTTCGATGAAATTGAAAAATTTTTATTACAAAACTGTATCAACGGCGACCTGTTGATAACCATGGGTGCCGGAGATGTGCATAAAATCGGAGAAAACCTGTTGGGAATTTAGTTATCCACATTATCCACATTCCTTAGCCCACCCCGGCGCACTTTGGACTGTGGATATTTTATTGTTTTATGTGGATAAAAGAATCCTGTTTTCGCCTTGGGTTTTCTGCAATTTCTGTATTTTATCCACACTATCCACAGTTTCCACAGCTGTCCGCAAAGCCAGTGTTTACAAGGCTTTCCGGCAGAAAAGCTATTTCTTTTTTTCAGAAGGTGTGCTATACTTGTCCTTGCTTTCCGAATATGGCAAATACCCGGAAAAGCATAGAATTTTGGCAGGTGTAATTATGGGGCAGTTTACGATTTACAAGGATGATTATCAGGATTTTACCGTCATATCCAACCGTTTTATCGATATGTATATGAGGGACGCCAACGACGCGCAGATCAAGGTCTATCTGTACCTGATCCGTATGCTGGGCGCCAATCTGGCTACCAGTGTGTCCGAAATTGCGGACAAGTTCAACCATACGGAGAAGGATGTAATGCGCGCTTTGAAATATTGGGAGAAGGCACAGCTTCTTTCGCTGGAGTATGACGAGGACAAGTCCCTGACGGGAATCCGTCTGAGATCCTTCCCCGCCGTGCAGTCCGACGCTTCAGATCACGCAGTCGCGCAGTCTGCCTCCCCCGCAAATACCGAACCCGCTGACCACAGTCCCGCAAAGAGCCGGAGCACTGCCGCTTCGGTCGTTCCGCTGGTGCCGAGGCAGCCGGAGGAGCTTTTTGCCAAGCCTTCCTACTCCGCGGACGATCTGCGTGATTTCAAGGAACAGGACAGCACCTCACAGCTTTTGTTTGTAGCCCAGTCCTACATTGGGCGGCCGCTGACCGTCTCCGACATGAAGTCCATCCTTTACTTTTCGGACTGCCTGCATTTTTCTGACGACCTGATCGATTATCTGATCCAGTACTGTGTGGATCGGGGCAAGCGGGATTTCAAATACATAGAGGCCGTGGCGCTCAACTGGGCGCAGTCCGGCGTCACAACGCCCAAGCAGGCGGAACGCTTTGCGGCAAAATACGACAAATCCGTATATACTATTATGAAGGAGCTAGGAAAGAACAGCAATCCCACCTCCAAGGAGCTTGAATATATCAACCGCTGGCTGAAAGAGTACGGCTTCTCCATGGATATTATTTCCGAGGCATGCGGCCGCACCGTCATGGCTACGGACAGCCACCGCTTCGAGTACGCGGAGGGCATTCTGAGCAGCTGGAAGAAAGAGAATGTTCACCGCAAGTCCGATATCCAGCGCATTGACGACGTGTACCAGAAACGGCGTCAGAGCAAGCAGACTCCGGCCGCACCCGCTGCAAACCGTTTCAACCAGTTCAGCAGCTCCGGTTTTGATTACGCCGGGCTGGAAGCGCAGTTACTCAGCAAATAAAGGAGAGACCCTTGAACCTCAGTAATACACAATACGATTCCATACAGCGAGAATATGACGCCATCCGGACCCGCAACCGGCATCTGTCGGAGCGCCGCAGGGATGAAGTCTACCGCACCGTTCCCGGCTACGAGGACGCTGCCGGTGCGGTTGCCTCCCTCTCCGTCCGTTACGGGCGCATGATGTTGGAGGAGCCCTCCGAGGATCTTTCCGCACGCTACCGCGAGGCGCTCTCGGCGCTCTCCGAAAAGAAAGCAAAGCTGCTTACGGACGCGGGATTTCCCGCCGATTACCTGGAACCGGTCTACGACTGTCCGGACTGCCGGGATACCGGCTATGCGGACGGTGGGCGCTGCCACTGCTTCCGTCAGCGCATGATCCGGCTCCTGTATGCGCAGAGCAATTTACAGGAGCATCTCGCAAAAGAAAACTTTTCCACCCTCTCCTACCGTTTCTACGAGGGTGAGGACCTGGTCAACTTTAAAAAGGCTGTGGAAACCAGCCGTTCTTTCGTCGAAAATTTTAAGACAGACTATCGGAACCTGATCTTTTACGGCACGGTCGGCACCGGAAAATCCTTTTTGTCCGGCTGCATTGCAAAGGAGCTGTTGGAACAGGGCTGTTCCGTCATTTATTTCTCTGCGATCGGTCTTTTCAATCTGCTCGCACAGTATTCTTTCCAGTCAAATGACAAAGAAATGCTTTACAAGACCTGCGAAGACTTGTACAATTGTGATTTGGTGATTGTGGATGATCTGGGCACGGAGGTTACGAACAGTTTTACCAACTCCCAGTTCTTTTCCTTCATCAACGAGCGCCATCTTCGCAGAAAAGCAACGGTCATCAATACCAATCTGGGCATTGAGGATCTGAAGAACCGCTATTCGGAGCGTATTCTTTCCCGGCTTGCAGGCGACTATATCTTCCGCAAACTGACAGGCCCGGATATCAGGTTATACAAAAATATCTGACACACAGAAAGTGAGGACTTTATTTCATGGGCAATCGAGAAGAAAAGCGTAATCTGGAAACCATCCCCGTCGGCAGTCTGGGCATTATCGCACTGAAGAGCTGTCAGCAGCTCAGCGAAAAAATTGACCAGTATCTGGTAAAATGGAGAACCGAGCGCGAAAATGAGCACAAGGACAGCCTTGCCTTTTCCGGCTATCAGCGTCCCTCCTATCTGCTGGGCGCAAAGGTGCCCCGTTTCGGTTCCGGCGAAGCGAAGGGTGTAATTCTGGAATCCGTGCGCGGTTCCGATCTTTACCTTTTGGTGGATGTTGCCAATTACAGCCTGACCTATTCTCTCTGCGGACATGAAAACCATATGTCCCCCGACGATCATTATCAGGATCTGAAGCGCATCATTGCGGCAGTCGGCGGTAAGGCAAGACGCATTACCGTAATCATGCCGTTCCTCTACGAGAGCAGACAGCACAAGAGAACCGCCAGAGAGTCTCTGGACTGTGCGCTTGCCCTGCAGGAGCTGGTTCGCATGGGTGTGGACAATATTATCACCTTTGACGCTCACGATCCCCGTGTGCAGAACGCCATTCCCCTGCACGGCTTTGAGACGGTGCAGCCCGCATATCAGTTTATCAAGGGTCTGCTTCGCAACGTGAAGGATCTGCAGATCGACGCCGACCACATGATGGTCATCAGCCCGGATGAAGGCGGTATGTCCCGCGCCATCTATATTGCCAATGTTCTGGGGCTGGATATGGGTATGTTCTACAAGCGCCGCGACTACACCAAGATTGTAAACGGACGCAACCCCATTGTGGCACACGAATTTCTGGGCACCAGCGTAGAAGGAAAGGACATGATCATCATCGACGACATGATTTCCTCCGGCGAGAGCGTGCTGGAAGTAGCTGCCGCACTGAAGGAGCGCAAGGCGAAGAACATTTTCGTATTTGCCACCTTCGGTCTGTTTACCAGCGGGCTGGACAAGTTTGACAAGGCGTATGAGAACGGCATCATCACCAAGGTATTGACCACTAACCTTGTATACCAGACGCCCGAGCTACTCTCCCGCGACTGGTACATCAACTGTGATATGAGCAAATATATCGCCTACATCATCGACACCCTGAACCACGATTCCTCCATCAGCGATCTTTTGAATCCCAATGAGCGGATCCAGAACATCGTGGCACGTTACAAAACAGGCGAGCTTTCATAAGCTTTCCATAAAGAAAAAAAAGAATCGTTTTGGGTCACTGACCCGGAGCGATTCTTTTTGCTCAAATTGTAAACTATTTATTTTTAAGGTTGACAATCCGTATGTGAAAATGTATACTGTGTCTTGTTCCGGGTTTACAATCAATATTACACCCCATTTTCTTCCCGGAACGGAAAGGAATCCCCATGAGTCAGACTACTTCTTCCAAATGGAGCATCAAAACAATTGCCCTGATCGGTCTTATGACGGCGGTGATCTGTGTTATCAGTCCCTTCAGCATTCCCATCCCCATAAGCCCCGTCCCCATAACCCTCGGCATTTTTGCCATCTATCTTTCGCTGTTTGCCCTAGGCATGACAAAAGGCTTTCTCAGCTGCGTCATCTATCTCTGCCTCGGTCTGGTCGGTTTGCCGGTTTTCGCGGGTTTCACAGGCGGGGTCGGTAAACTGCTGGGGCCCACCGGCGGGTATCTGCTCGGCTATCTGTTTCTGGCGCTGATCGCAGGCTTCTTCATTGAGCGTTTCGGAAACAAATGGTATCTGTCTCTGCTCGGTATGCTCCTCGGCACCGCCGTATGCTACGCATTCGGTACAGCATGGCTTGCCATACAGATGCACCTCACCTTCATCAAAGCCCTGTGGGCGGGTGTTATCCCCTACATCCCCGCAGATCTGGTAAAAATGGCACTGGCGCTCCTTGTTGGGATTCCACTTAGAAAGGCATTGCGAAAAGCAGGGCTCGTATAGCCCGGGCTTGCATAGCCCATACTCTCTACCAGGAAATATCGTCGGACAGCATGACCATATGGACATTCTCACAGCCGAAGCCTACGATCTTCAGCCGGTTCTCACCGGAGGACAGCCCTATGGTCATGTCCACCGCCTCCTCTATTGTTGTTTCGGGCGTACATTCCAGCAGTGTGGTCACATTTCCCTCCGCATCAATATGTACCAGTTTGACCTTGCCGGCGGTCAGGCTGAGCGTGAAGCTGATCTGAATGTCACAGCTCTCCTCGGCATCCAGCGCCCATAATGTCTCCCGTCCGTTAAACTCACCCATGGTAAGCTCATACCCGCCGTCTACGGGATTGAACATGGAATCCTGTTTTGCGAACCGATCCGCCTGTCCGGCGATCTTTTCGTCGGAATTATATTCCATCTCCGAAAACACATTTCCGCAGCCCGCCGCAAAAATACATATTGCGAGCAGCAGCATACAACCTATTTCCCTCATTTTTTCCTCCGTCCATTGTCCTCTTTTCCGGCGACTTCATCTTTTTTACTACATTTTTTCATGTCAATCCATCTGTTTTCGACAATTCTTCGGATTGACTTCTGCGTTTATGCTGATATACTGAATAAGTCGTGTGTTCGAAACCTTCCACACATTAAACAAAACTAAAGGAGAATCAAAAATGAAAAACAAAAAAGTTCTGTTCCTGACACAGGCAGCGATGATCGCTGCCCTCTATGTTGTGCTGACATTTCTCGCCAACGCCTTCGGGCTTGCTTCCGGCGTCATTCAGGTACGCCTGTCGGAAATGCTCGCTATCCTCCCCTACTTTACCCCCGCCGCCATTCCCGGCGTCTATCTGGGCTGTGTGCTGGCAAACCTCCTTACCGGAGGCTGTCTTCTAGACATTCTTCTGGGGAGCCTCGCATCCCTGATCGGCGCACTCGGCGCATACCTGCTGCATAAAAACATATGGCTCATCCCTCTTCCAACCATTCTTGCTAACGCAATCATCGTTCCCTTTGTGCTGATCTTCGGCTACGGTGTCACCGATATGTGGTGGTACCTTGTCCTGACAGTGGGTGCCGGGGAAGTGATTTCCTGCGGTATTCTGGGCATGGTGCTTCTCTTTGCCTTGAAAAAACATGCTGCGCGCATCTTTGGCACGTCCCGCTGACCCGCTCTATTCACTGACCGGCAGATAAGTGATAAACACATTGCCGTTTTCTTCAAACCATTTGGTTGCGTCATGGATTCCCATTTTGTAGACACAGTCTTTATCCGTCGTCTTTCCGGGATCCATGAGCACCACATTGTATTGATTGAAACCGATCACAAGCACCGCGCTGCCGTCCTTTAAGGATGCCAGCACGGGGATGTCACGGTTCACAAAATACAAAACCGAGTCCAGCGAACATCCTTCCAGATCAAGGATCTGCGCGCCATCCAGACTTTCCGTCAGAAATTCCATCACCGTTTCTCCCGCCGAAAGCAGATACTCCGCATTGCGCACGACACCCGCATACTGCAAAAGCGTATCGAGACACACGGCAAGTGAAGATTTACTTTCGCCTGCGGAGGTTCCTCCGATCGCCATGATCTGATTCTTCACGGAGCGGTTTCCCCTGATCCAGACATAGGCACCCTCATCATCCGTGACAACCCCCGAGGCTGCCTCCGCCAGAAGAACCGCCTTTGCAGGGCTGTGGTAAATTCCCTCCACCCCGTTCTCTCCGTAGACATAATATCTGGGCAGGGAAGAATCCTGCATCAGATCCAGCCTTCGGCCGCCCTCGTAAAGCACCTCTTTCGGTGTCAGGATCTGTAAGGTCTTGGCATCAATGCTTTTCTTCACCGCTATCTGAATGAATTTTCCGTAGTTCTCCGTCGTTACCGCACTGATCGTGTTTTTTCCCGCAGTTGTCTCCGTACTGTTCATAATGTAATCCGGCGTTGTCACGGCATAGCCGCCCTGTTCTCGCCTGATAAGCCTCGTCAGCACAATCTGGTTGTTCTGTATGGTGCAGCCGCTTACATAAATGCCCTCCTGCTCATACGTTTTCAGCGTATTTCCCTTGCTGTCACAGATCCGCACCGTATACATTGGGAAGGTAACCCTGCCCGCCCGGTCAGTCTCCACATCCGCCTGCTTTGCCAGACCATACACCAGATCTTCTCCCATAAAGCCCATCGGCAGAATATATTCGTCGCTGCCCGCCGCAATGGAAACCGGCGCGCGATCACCCAGATCCGTCAACGTGAGCTGCCCGGAGCTGTATAGATCCCCGCCTCTCTGCCATACTGCCATCCGCATGCTTGCCGACACCTGAATACTCTCGTCCTGCACCGCCTCAATGATTACACTGCAGATCCGGTCAATCAGGTTGATCTCATACACGGTATTATCCAAAGAAAGATACAGAAATCCCTCCCGGTTCAGGTAAAGAAGCTGTTCCACTTCCTTCTTGAGAATCTGGTAGGTCTTGTCGTAGGGAATATACACCACCTCTTCCACCGTGTTCATCGCACTGTCAAAATGGTACACCTGTATGCCCACTTCCCCCTCATGCGTTCCCCGGTTCATGTACCCGAACACTGCAAAGTCAACATTTCCGCCCTCATCAATTGCCAGAATGCGGATGTCGTGCTGGTTGTAGAGGGTGCGGGCATCCGCATGCTCCGCATCATAGAAGCCGTACACCACCGCCAGCTTGTTTGTGGTGACATTGTAGCTGTAGAGCCGGTTCTGCACCTCGAAGGCAAAGACATTTCCGTCCTCGCTCTCCACAAACTGCATATCCTCGGTTTCCACACCGATCATAATCTTGTCATTCACATAAATCTCATCCCGCTCATTCAGAATGCTGTTCATGGTTCGTACAAAATCCAGCAGGTACACCCTGTCCGTGGTGTAACGGATGCGGTAATATTCCTCAACGTAAAAATAACGCATGTCATTTTCAGTTCCGGCAGACACCACATAATGGCCGTTTATGGTTGCGGTCTGCGCCGCCAGCTCCGACACGTTAAAAACCGCGTCTCCGATCTGTGACACGGCGAGGTTTCCCCATGAAACCTGATTCAGGCTGCAATGGATATCCACCCGCTGCAGGGTGGAATTATCTCCCGTGGAATCTGTCTCCATATATCGTGCAAGTTCCTTCACAGCCTCCTTGTCAAAGGTCTTTTCGTGAAAATCTCTTACAAAGGCAAGTTTTTCGCCTGTGTAATAATCCTCTGCCCAAATGATTCTTGTATAATAACGTATGTTACTGTTTTTCCCGGTAGACAAAAGCAGAATCAATTCATACTCTGTATTCCGGTCCAGCAGATCCTTTAAGGCAACCGCTCCCACAACCTCGCTCCCCTGCTGTACATAATCCGTGATTTCGCCGTTCTCGATCAGTCTCTCGCCGTTTACACTCCTGACCTCATAGGCAATCTTTGTAAGGCTTTCCCCGTAGGTCTCAATGGCAAATTCAAACCCTCTCCCCGCGTCCAACGCCGTGATGGTATCGCGCATGTACGCCGTGTCCATGGACCGGGCATAGCCGTGCAGCTCATTGTATCTCGTACCGTCTGACTGCATATAGACCACCGGAAAACCTGCCGGCGCCATTTCCGCCGTCATGTCGTTGTTCCCGTGGTTCATGATTTTGCCTGCCGTCAGCAGTACGGCAAAAAAAGTCAGTGCAAACACCGCACCCTTGATCACTGCCTTTTTCATTGACATCCTCCGTTTTCTTCCTGCAAGAGCCTCTGAAGTGTCGGATTAATATGCAAAAACTCCGTGAGATCTGTCACGTTCCCGTCTCTCTTTCTCATCCCATCGCTTTTCACGGCGCGGATCAGCAGATTTTTCGGCGTATGCTCCATATCGATAAATTCCAGAATCTGCGTATCGTATCCCATGGACTCCAAAAGATTTGCCCGCACGGCATCCGTAACCAGCGCAGATAGCCTCTCTTTTATTAAACCGTATTTTAATATCTGTTTCAATTCTGTGCACCATATCTGCCGGTTCACTTCATGCTGACAGCACGGCACTGCCATGATGACCTTCGCTCCCCACCTGACCGCCTTCTCCAACGCATAATCTGTTGCCGTATCGCAGGCGTGGAGGCTTACCACCATATCCACCGCATCCGCTCCCTCGTAAGTGCTGATGTCCCCTCGCTCAAAGTGCAGACCGTCATAACCGTACTCCCGCGCAAGCCGGTTGCAGAGTTCGATCACATCCTCCTTCAGATCCAGTCCGGTCACACTCACATCATAACCCTTTAACTCATGCAGATAATAATACATGGCAAAGGTGAGGTAGGACTTTCCGCAGCCGAAATCGATGATTCTGACTGTCTTGTCATTGGGCAGCTTTTGCAGCACATCCTCAACGAACTCCAGATAGCGGTTAATCTGTTTGAATTTGTCATATCTTGATTTAACTATTTTGCCATCCTCTGTCTGGACGCCCAGTCCGATCAGGAAATCGACCGGCCGTCCTTCCTCCAGAATATACTTCTTCTGTCTGTTGTGTTGCAGTTCGCGTTTTTCCTTTTCTCCCGCAACCTGTTTTCTTTTGACGGTAATCTTTCCCCGTTTGCTCACCAGCACTGTCGTCTGCTCTGTCACAGAGGCAACCTCTGCCTGACGGAAGTTCCCGGATAAATAAAATACCACTCGTTCTTTTATTTCATCCGCGGTACAGTTGGCATGAAACACTTTTGTTCCGCGATACAGCGTTTCCTGAAACAGCAATTCTTCCTTTATCAGTACGGGACGGATTTTCACCTTGCTCCCGCTCTCCCGATTGATGGGATTGCTCAGTATGATCTGCTCAAGCCCATCATTGATCGTCTCATCCAGCATTCTTTTCAATTCCGTCATATCACCCAAAAGCTCCTTTGTATCACACCTGTATCAAAACTTAAGATATCCCCGTCTCTTCCCATGTCTGCGCCTGTAAATCTCATAATACAGCAGAAGAAGAACCATATCCTTTATCCATTCCCACTTTTCGGATGGGGTTTTCTCCCCCTCCTCCGCCTCTTCTTCCTCTCTTTTTAGGATTGCCACAATTGAATCTCCCAACCGGTAAAGCTGCCATTTGTCCGGATATTCGTCATAAAGGAGGCTTCCCTCGTAGTCCATCCGATCCAATATCTGTGAGATTCTTTTCTGGAGTGCCTTCGCCTGTGCAGGATAAAGCTGCTGCAAATACTCCAGATCGCGGAGAACACTGGTCTCCTCACGCATGAAATAAGGTTCCGGGTATGTCATATAAAAGGGCAGAATCCTGTGTTGATCGTCCATACTTCTTCCATCCAGCCTTTTTCTTTAACATATGCATCCCAAATGAAAAATGCCCCAAACCGTCCGGTTCGGGGCCTCCTCTTATCTCAGTACGGTAATTCTTGCAATCGCTCTCAGAAGTGCGGTCTCCGCACGCGCCATATCAGTCTCCGGCGTATGGCTCTTGATCCGTTCCTCTGCACGCTCGCGTGCCGCCTCTGCCCTGGCAAGATCAATCTCTTCCGGCCATTCCACGATCTCCGCGAGAATCGTGACCGACTCCGGCAGAATCTCCGCAAAACCCGCATGCAGCGCTGCCGTTCTGGTTCCGTCCGTCTCCGTGATGATCAGTATTCCGGGCTTTAGAATCACGGTCATGGGAATATGACCGGGGAGAACTCCGATCTCTCCCTCCGTCGTATTAAATTCTACCATTTCTGCATCATTCTCATAGAATATCCTGTCAGGAGTGATGATCCGCAGTTTGAACTGTTCCATAATGACACCGTCCTTACTTCACTTTTGCCAGTACATCGTCAATGCTGCCCGCATTCAGGAAATAGCTTTCCGGAATGTCGTCATGCTTTCCGTCCAGAATCTCCTTGAAGCCTCTGATCGTCTCGGCTACCGGAACATACTTGCCTTCCAGTCCGGTAAACTGTCCTGCTACGAAGAACGGTTGGGACAGGAATCTCTGTACCTTTCTCGCACGGGAAACCACCAGCTTGTCCTCCTCGGAAAGCTCATCCATACCCAGAATTGCAATAATATCCTGCAGTTCCTTATAATGCTGCAAAATCTCCTGCACACCGCGGGCAACCGCATAATGCTCCTCACCCACGATTCTCGGATCCAGAATACGGGAGGTTGACTCCAGAGGATCCACCGCCGGATAGATACCCAGCTCTACAATGGAACGGGAAAGCACCGTCGTTGCATCCAGATGGGCAAACGTGGTTGCGGGTGCCGGGTCCGTCAGGTCATCCGCAGGCACATAAACTGCCTGTACGGAGGTGATGGAACCGTCCTTGGTGGATGTGATACGCTCCTGAAGAGCGCCCATCTCCGTCTGTAATGTAGGTTGATACCCCACCGCGGAAGGCATACGTCCCAGAAGTGCGGATACCTCGCTTCCTGCCTGAGTGAAACGAAAGATATTGTCGATAAACAACAGCACGTCCTTTCCACCCTTATCTCTGAAATACTCCGCCATGGTCAGACCCGTAAGTCCCACTCTCATACGGGCTCCGGGGGGCTCGTTCATCTGACCGAACACCATGGTCGTCTTATCAATAACGCCTGACTCCGTCATTTCATGATACAGATCGTTACCCTCACGGGTACGCTCTCCTACGCCTGTAAACACGGAATATCCGCCGTGCTCCGTCGCTATGTTTCGGATCAGTTCCTGAATCAGCACCGTCTTTCCTACACCTGCACCGCCGAAAAGACCGATCTTGCCACCCTTCTGATAGGGGCAGAGCAGGTCGACCACCTTGATACCGGTCTCCAGAAGCTCCGTGTTGGTAGACTGCTCTTCAAAGGAAGGGGCTGGTCTGTGAATCGGCTCATAAGAAACATTCTCCGGAGCCGGTTTGTTGTCAATGGGTTTTCCCAGCACGTTGAACATACGTCCCAGTGTGTTCTCTCCCACCGGTACGGAAATGGGAGCACCCGTTGCCTCAGCCTCCATCCCTCGTATCAGACCGTCCGTCGTACCCATGGCAATACATCTTACCGTATCATCACCCAGATGCTGTGCGACCTCAACCGTCAGGCTGTCCCCAGCCTTAAGCGGAATAACAACCGCCTCGTTGATCTCGGGAAGCTGTCCTTCCGCAAAACGGATATCCAGCACCGCACCGATGATCTGTGTGATTTTTCCTTTATTTTTCTCTGCCATCTTACTCTCCATTCTATCTTTTAAGAATCTCGTCTCTTAAGATATCGCACCTGCACCGGCTATGATCTCTGTCAGCTCCTGCGTAATGGAGCTTTGACGCGCCCGGTTATACATGAGTGTCAAATCCTCAATCATTTCCTCAGCATTGCTGGTGGCGGAATCCATCGCCTGCATTCTGGCTCCGTTCTCGCTTGCCGCCGCCTCCACCAGACCACCGTAGATCAGACTTGTAACATACTTCGGAATCAGGAGGTTCAATGCGCTCTCCTCGTCCATCTCGAAGTTCATGGGCGCCTGCGCATTCTTCCTCTCCTCCTCACGCTCTTCCTCCTCCGGCATCTGCACCGGAAGAAGCTTAAGCAGTGTCGGGATATGACTCACTGTGTTTTTAAACTTGGTATATGCAAGATAGATCTCACGAATCTCACCTTTTGCAAAGGAATCCAGCAACTTTGCGGACAACGCCATAGCGTCCGCATAGGCCGGCTCCTCCGCAATTTCGGAAGCGTCCGCCGCAATGAAATAGCCCTGTCTTGCCAGCGCATCACGTCCCTTCTTGCCCACCGCGTAAACCACCGTATCGTCCTTGTCGAAGTTTGCTTTCACAAGCTTGACGATATTGGAGTTGTAGCCTCCCGCCAAACCTCTGTTGGAGGTAATGACGATCACGGCACGTTTCCCGGATTCGCCGCCATCCAGATAGGGGTGTTTCATGCCCATGGTCATTGCAAGGATGGATGTGACCGTATCGTACATACAGGAGAAATAGCCTGCGGACTGCTCCGCATTTTGTCTGGCGCGCTGCAGCTTCACCGTCGACACAAGCTTCATCGCCTTGGTAATCTGCTGCGTGCTCTGTATGCTGCCCTTACGGCGCTTTATATCTCGCATGGATGCCATAACAAATCACCGCCTGTCTACTTAAACTCTTTCTTGAATCCGTCCAGTGCCTTTTTCAGGTTCTCCTCCGTCGCCTCAGAAATCACCTTCTCATCTGCGATTGCCTTGGGAATATCGGGATATTTGGTATCCAGATACTCGAAAAACTCCCTCTCAAATCTGGTGATATCCGCTACGGGAATATCCAGCAGGTACTTGTTCGTCGCCGTGTAGATGATAATGACCTGATACTGCACAGGCATGGGAGCATACTGGGGCTGCTTCAAAATCTCCTTGATGCGCTCGCCCTGTGCCAGCTTCTCCTTGGTGTCCGCATCCAGCTCGGAGCCGAACTGTGCAAAGGCTGCCAGCTCACGGTACTGTGCAAGCTCCACACGGATAGGCGCTGCAATCTTCTTCATTGCCTTGATCTGTGCGGCACCACCCACACGGGATACCGAAAGTCCGGCGTTGACTGCCGGTCTGAAGCCTGCGTTGAACATTTCCGTCTCCAGATAGATCTGTCCGTCGGTGATGGAAATAACATTTGTCGGAATATATGCGGAAACATCCCCCGCCTGCGTCTCTATGATCGGCAATGCCGTCAGGGATCCGCCGCCGTATTCCTCGCTCATTCTCGCTGCACGCTCCAGCAGTCTGGAGTGCAGATAGAATACATCGCCGGGATATGCCTCTCTTCCGGGCGGTCTCTTCAAAAGCAGGGAGAGGGTTCTGTATGCGGCTGCATGCTTGCTCAGATCGTCATATACCACAAGCACATCCTCGCCATTCTCCATCCACTCCTCACCGATCGCACAGCCCGCATACGGCGCGATGTACTGCAAAGGCGCCAGCTCGCTGGCGGTTGCAGCAACAACCGTGGTGTATGCAAATGCACCGTACTCTTCCAGTGTCTTTACAATGGTTGCCACCGTGGAAGCCTTCTGACCGATCGCAACATAGATACACTTTACGTTCTGTCCCTTCTGGTTGATAATGGTATCGATCGCAATCGCGGTCTTTCCCGTCTGTCTGTCGCCGATGATCAGCTCACGCTGACCTCTGCCGATGGGCACCATGGAGTCAATTGCCTTGATACCTGTCTGCAACGGCGTATCCACCGACTTTCTGGTGATAACACCGGAAGCCACTCTCTCGATCTTGCGGTACTTGCTTGTCTGGATGGGGCCTTTTCCGTCAATCGGCTGTCCCAATGCATTGACAACTCTTCCCAGCATGGCATCGCCCACAGGCACTTCCACCACTCTGCCGGTAGTCTTGACCACATCACCCTCGTTGATGTTGCGCTGGCTGCCTAAAAGCACGGCACCTACGTTGTCCTCCTCCAGGTTGAGCACCATGCCGTATACGCCGCCGGGAAATTCCAAAAGTTCACCCTGCATGGCGTTTTCCAGTCCGTGTACGCGGGCAATTCCATCCGCAACCTGAATGACCGTACCAACCTCGGATACTTCCATCTCGGCCGCATACCGCTTGATCTGATCCTTAATTACCGAACTGATTTCTTCTGGTTTCAAATTCATGGATCCGTTCGCACCTTTCTTGTATTTTCTGCATTACTGCAATTTGATCTGATATAACTGTCTGCTCAGATTATCCAGTCTTGTCCGGATACTGTTGTCCACTACCCTGTCCCCAATACGGATGACGATTCCGCCGATCAATGCGGGATCCGTCTGATAATGCATCTCAAAGGACTTGTATGCCGTGGTGTCGAGCAGTCTCTTTTCTACGCTTTTTTGCTGTTCTTCCGTGATGGGCAGCGCCGTGGACACATACGCCACGCCAATCTTCTGCTCTTCCTTGATGCGGGCCGCAAAGTAATCTAGCACCTGCGTGACCTCACCGTAATGCTCCTTTTGAAGCAAAAGCAGCATAAGCCCGGTGATCTCTTTGCTGATGCATCCGTCCCACACGGTTTTCAGCACTTCTTCCTTCTCGCTCTCCGGAATGGCGGGATTCTTCATAAGCTTTGCAAAGTCCGGATTCTTGTCCAGCACCTTCCTGATCGTAAGAACCTCCTGCAAAAGCTCCTTCTCCCTGCCTTCTTCCACGGCAAGTTCAAACAGCGCTTCGCCATATACCTTTTCCGTCAGCTTAGCCATGTACTCTCACCCATTTCTTTCAGCGTCTCATCGATCAGGCTCTCCTGAACAGTCGTGTCGATGGCACCCGCAACTACCTTGCCGGCCATCATGGAAGCGACTGCGATCATTTCCTTCTTCACATCATCGACAGCCTTCTGCTTCTCCAGCTCTGCCTCTGTTCTGGCTCTCTCCAGAATGCGCGCCGCCTCTTCCTTCGCGTTATTCACGATCTGATTTTCACTGATCAGCGCTCTCTTTCGGGCATCCGCCATGATACCGTCAGCTTCCTTCTGGATGTCGCGGAGCTTATCCTCATACTCCTGCTTCATCGCCTTTGCCTGCGCCATATCGTCCGCTGCCTGCGCAAGCTCTCCCTTGATCTTCTCGGTACGCCCGGACAGCATCTTTCTGACCGGATCAAACAGAAAATACGAAAGTGCGGCAAACAAAAACAGCACCGCAATCATGGTAAGGACGGAATCCGCAACCAACTGCCAGTCCAAATTGAACAATCTGGTCATTGTCTCACCGGATGTCAATAAAATTTTCACCCCTCAAGCCTCCTTTCTCTCTTCCCTCAGGCAGCAAAGCCGCCGTTCTGCGCGGAAGCTTTTATTTTACTAAGGGCTGAACAAACATCAGGATCAGACCGGTAACCAGACCGTACAGACCTGTGGTCTCGGCAACAGCCTGTCCCAGAAGCATGGTGGAGGTAATCTCGGACTTAGCGCCCGGGTTGCGTCCCACAGCCGCTGCAGCATGTCCTGCCGCAATACCCTGTCCTACACCGGGTCCGATACCGGCGATCAACGCCAGACCCGCACCAATTGCTGAACAACCTCTGATAAAATTCTCGTTAAATTCCATTTTTTCCTCTCTTTCTGCCGCCATCGCGGCTTCACAGTTATTGTAAAACGATTTGACTACTCCGTATCTCCGATTGCGTTGGCAAGATACGTCATTGTCAGCATACAGAATACATAGGTCTGGATTGCGCCGGAAAAGATGTCCAGATAAACATGCAGGGCAGCCGGCCAGATCAGCGCCAGCTTCCCGAGCAGTCCGTACACAAGCGCCATCATGACAAGTCCAGACAGAATGTTTGCAAACAGACGCAGCGACAAGGAAATCGGCACCGCGATATCACCGATCAGGTTGATCGGCAGCCAGATCGGCAGCCACGGCGGCAAAGGAGAACATTTGTCCACCCAGATATCCTTCAAGGAATGATGCTTGACCGTGTTAAAATGGATCATCACAAACGTTGCAAGTCCAAGCGGCAGCGTCACACCGTAGTCCGCTGTGGGCGGTCGGAGCCCTACCAGTCCGGACAGGTTGCTGATCAGAATGAAAATGAAAACGGTTCCGATGTAGTTCCGGAACTTCACGGCACTCTTTCCCATGGTGCTGTCCACCATGCCGTCCAGTTTCTCCACGATCAGCTCCACCACGTTCTGGAAGCCGGTGGGAATCTCTTCGGCGCGCTTCATCGCAATGTTAGCGGCAATTGCAAAGCCTATCAGCAAAAGCATGACGATGAGCAGACAGACATGGGTGGTCGTGATCCACACCTCGTGTCCGAAAAAAGAATATTTGAACAATCCCTTGATCATGAAATCCACATCGTTGCCCGACGACAACAAGATTCCGTATCCCACGCTCTCACCTCCTTACTCTTCCCCGTCATTTGTCTCCTCCTCCGCAAGCGGCTGAGGAACCGGATCCGTCTCATGGAACAACCGGTTGTAAAATTTATGTGTCAGGGGCTGCAGATACGCTCCGATCTTCAGTCCCATAACGCCCAGAAAGGTCGCTAGCACATAGCCGACATCCAGAAAATACACTGCCAGCAGCACGACCGCTATCAGAAGATAGCGCAGGATATAACCACCCGCCATCTGTCTGACCGCATACTTTTCATCTCCCAGAAAAGCCTTGTTCAGGGAGCGCCACATCAAAAGGGCATTGATCCATGCCAGCAGAATACCGACCCAAAGCCCCGCCGCATACCTTCCCTGATCAATGGGAAAAGGCAATGCAGCCAGCCAGCAGATCAGGCCGAACAGAAGCTCTCCTGTCATCAGCTCAAGCAGCGCTCTGAACTCTGTCGCCTTAAGCCTCTTTATCATGCCCGTCACCGCCCTTCTCTCCGTATATGCGCTTCGCTATGATATAGATGTTGCGAAACCCTGCCAGTGCGCCCACAAAAAAGAACACAATCATCAGCCATGAGGTGTGGAACTGCCTGTCCAGCCACAGACCGACGAAAGAGCACAAAAAAATGGGAACCAGCATACTGATGCCGAATTGAGAGATCAGTGCAAGCGACCGGTATACCGTTCTGTCATATTTTCTGCGCCGTGCCAAGCCCTGTCCTTTCCGGGGAAACACCGTACGTGTGCCCTGCATGCAATTTACTGTAAATTATACTAATTTTTCCCGAAACTGTCCAGTTAAACGGTCTCAGTTTAGGCAAATTTAATAAAAAATGTGTCCGCCGATACTGATTCCGGTCAGACCCTCAATGGGTGTCCGGAAATACAGGCAGTTTCCCACATTGGTGATGCCGGACATGGCTTCGTCCGCCGCCTTGTAGCAGTCCGCATTCGCCCTGTCCACGGAAAGTGCAAGCTCCAGACGCCCGCTCCGCACGGGAGAAAACTGGTAGGGCTGATAGATTACGCCTACCACTGTATCGGCATACTTGGAACTGAGCACGCGGTTGATCACAACCGCCCCCACAGCCAGCTTTCCGGCGTAGGGCTCTCCTCCCGCCTCGCAGTAGATCAGGTTTGCCAGCAGCTTTCTGTCCCCATCCGCAAACGAAACCTCGGAGATATCCCTCCATGCAGCCTTCGCCGCCTCCTGAGACAGCCGCTTTTCTTCCTCGATCTTCTTTTTCAGCGCCTCGATGCTGTCGTTCTTTTTCCGGAGTTCCTCCTCATAGGCGCGCATCTCTGCCTCCGCCTTGTCAATCTCGTCCCCATACCTAGAAATCGTGCCGGAGGTCTGGCTGACAAGACCGGCAACCTTGCTCTTTTCCGCCTCTGCGGCCACCCGCAGATCATCCAGATCCGCCTTCTCCTGCTGTAGTCTGGCTTCCTGCTCCTCCACCAGTATTCTTGCCTTCTCGTAGGCGTCCATCATCCTCTTATCGTAATCCGCAATAGCTGCAAAGTAGTCCCCGTATGTCAGGAAATCACTGATACTTCCCACAGAGAAGAAAAGCTCCAGATAGCTGCTCTCGCCCGCCTCGTACATGTATTGGATGTGCTTCACCACACACTCGTACTGCCACTCTTCATCCGCCTTCGCCGCTTCCAGCTCTTCCTGGGTGATGCGGATTTCCTCTTCCTTATCCGCAATCTGCCCTTCCAGTTCCGTCAGCCGGTTGCTGACCTCAGTCAGTTGTTCGTTTAAGTTTTTCAGCTCCTTCTGAAGACCGGACTCCGTGTTCCGCAGATCGTCCAACTGCTCTCCCTGCTCGTCCATCCTGTCCTGAAGTTCTTTTCTGTCTTTCAGCGCCTCATCCAGCTGCTCCTGCGTGGTCTTGGCATAGACAATGGACGGTATGTCACGCAAGAGAAGGACAACCAGCAGCAATATTGCAATTTTTCCGCGCCGCAAGGCCGCTTTTTTCATGTAACCGTTCCTCACCTTTCCATACACGCGCAAATCAGACCTCAAGATCTATCTTTCTTCCCGTCCTGCGGTACTGCACATACTCCACACCCGCAGCGTCAAGCATCCTCTTGGACGCCACGGTGGACGGACTGAGCGCATACTTGTCGCTGTCGTACACGATTTTCTTTATGCCCGCCTGTATGATCGCCTTGGCACACTCGTTGCACGGAAACAGCGACACATACAGGATTGTTCCCTCCAGGGAACCGCCCCTGTAATTCAGGATCGCATTCATCTCCCCGTGCGTAACATAGGGGTATTTTGTTGAAAGCTCGTCCCCCTCGCGCTCCCACGGAAATGCATCGTCGGAGCAGCCGATGGGGAATCCGTTATACCCCATGGAGAGTATTTTATGGCTGCCGCTCACGATGCAGGCGCCCACCTGCGTATGCGGATCCTTGGAACGCATGCCCGAAAGCTGTGCGATCCCCATAAAATATTCATCCCAGCTAATATAATTCTCTCTTTTTCCCATTTTGATACCCCGCCCGGTGTTCCGTAACTTACTTTGTGCCGAAGATTCTGTCTCCCGCATCCCCCAGTCCCGGAACAATATAGCCGTGATCGTTCAGTTTCTCGTCAAGCGCACCGATATACATATCCACGTCCGGATGCATCTGCTTCATTTTCTCCACGCCCTCGGGTGCCGCAATAATACACATGAAATGGATGTTCCTGCAGCCCTTGTCCTTGAGCATCTGGATGGCAGCTACAGAGGAGCCTCCCGTTGCAAGCATGGGATCTACCACAAATACCTCTCTCTCTGCGCAGTCCGCAGGCAGCTTGCAGTAATACTCCACCGGATTCAGCGTCTCGGGATCGCGGTACAGACCGATATGTCCCACCTTTGCAGCGGGGATCAGCTGCAGAACGCCGTCAACCATGCCAAGACCTGCGCGCAGGATGGGAACGATCGCCATCTTCTTTCCCTTGAGCTCCTTTACGTTTGCCTTGCAGATCGGTGTCTCGATCTCCACATCGGAAAGCTTCAGATCTCTGGTCGCTTCGTAGCAGATCAGCATAGCGATCTCGCCGATGGTCTGGCGGAAATCCTTGGTTCCCGTATCCTTTCTTCTAATATACCCGATCTTATGCTGAATCAGGGGATGATCCATCACTACTACCTTTGCCATTTTAATGCCTCCGTCATCTGTTTGTATTTTGAAAAACTATCTGTTGGCAGTATACCACACTACGCGCAAAATCACAAGTTTTGCGCCTATTCGATCAATCCAATCCTGCGCTTGTGCTTCTCCTCGTCGGAAAAGGGCGTATTCAGGAAAGTCTCCACGATCTCAAGGGCCAGACTCGGGCCTACAATACCGCCTCCCAGCGCCAGCATGTTGGCATCGTTATGCAGACGCGTCATCTTTGCGGAATAACTATCCTGACAGAGCGCACACCGGATTCCCGGCACCTTGTTCGCCACGATGGAAATGCCGATACCCGTGGTGCACACCACGATTCCTCTGTCACATTCGCCGGACGCCACTGCCTTCGCCGCTGCCCTGCCAAACACAGGATAATCGCAGGAACTCTTGTCCAGGCAGCCGTAATCCCTGTACGGGATGCTCTTCTCCTTCAGGTATCCTATGATCACCTGCTTTAAATCAAATCCGCCATGGTCACTTCCGATTGCTATCATTTTCTTCTCCTTCCGCCGTTTTCCGGCTCTTTGGTTTACACCTCTATCACATGATGTCCGGCTGCCTTCAACAACCGATTCATGATTGCCTGTCCGATTTCTTCCCCGTCGAAGGCTTCCGCATACATGACCTCCACCTGCTCATCATCAAACTCCCGCAGAATGGTATACAGATTTCTCGCCACCGAAAGCTCGTCCTGCCTGCTGCCCGCAATCTTCACGCAGTCCGCCAGGTACGAGGCCGCCGTTTCCTTCGCGGCGATCACGCCTGTCCTTTTTCCTTCCGAGGAAGCCTCCGCAAGCTGCCTGTTGACATATTCCGTCACCCGCTCCGGTGCTCCCGTCACGATGGTCAGCTCGCCCTTGGGGGCATAATGCCTGTATTTCATGCCCGGCGCTTTCGGGGGTATCTTGCTGTGCTCACTCAATATTGCCGCGTCCGTCTCCACCCTGCCCAGCACCCCGGAGAGCATCTTCTTCGTCACATAGCCCGGTCTCAGGATCTCCGGCGGATCGCAGGTAAGGTCGACGATGGTGGATTCCAGACCGATTCCCACCTCCCCGCCGTCAATCACCATGTCAATGCGGCCGTCCATATCCTCCAGCACATACTTTGCCTGTGTGGGGCTGGGCTTTCCCGATGTGTTGGCGCTGGGTGCCGCCACGTAGCCGCCCGCATAGCTTATGAGTGCTGCCGCCGTCTTATGGGAGGGAAAGCGCACCGCCACCGTGTTAAGACCGCCGGTGGTCTCACGAGGCACCTCCTCAGACTTCGGCAGGATCATGGTCAGGGGACCCGGCCAGAACGCATCCGACAGCTTCTTTGCCTTTTTCAGGATATCCGCATGCTGCGGTGCATCCGAGACAATGCGGTAAATGTCCTCCCACCTGCAGATATGCACAATGAGCGGATTGTCGGAGGGGCGTCCCTTCGCCGCATAGATTTTTTTGGAGGATTCCCGGTTCAGCGCATCTCCGCCGAGCCCGTAGACCGTCTCTGTGGGAAACGCCACCAGACCGCCCGCGCGCAAAATCTCCCCCGCCTCACGCAGACAGCTTTTGTCCTCTTCCTCCATACATGTAATTACTTTCGTTTGCATTTGTCCACACATTCTGCCGTCCGAACGGCGAAATCTCTATTTTTCAGAATTTAAGTACTGCACGATGCCCAGATGGATCTGCCATGCCAGCTTCTCCCGGTATTCCTCCGTGCAAAGTTTCTCCGACTCTTCTGCATTGCTCAAAAAGCCGCACTCCACGATCACGATGGGAACGCGGGTCTTTTTCAGCAAGTAATAGCTGTCGTTTGCCTTGACCTGTCTTTTATTTTCCGGATCCACGCCTTCCACCAGACGCCTCTGGATTTTTTCCGCCAGCGCTTTTCCTTCCTCGCTGCCCGTATAATAAAAGACCTGCGCACCGTGCACATACTCCTCCGGGTAGCTGTTCTGGTGTATGCTCACCGTCACATCCGGGCTGTTCTCTTCGATTATGCCGATGCGCCGTTTCATATCCTGCACCTTCTTGTTGGACGCCCCTGCATCGTAGAGCCCTTCCGAGGTTTCCCTCGTCAGCACCACCCTGATGTCGCTCTCCTCCAAATATTGCTTGACCAACAGTGTGATAGCAAGATTGACATCCTTCTCCAGCGCGCCGTTGATCCCGATCTTTCCGGGATCATCGCCTCCATGTCCCGCATCCAGCACAACACAGCGTTCTCCAGACGTTCCTCCCTGTGCCGAGGTAAGCTTTCCTCTGTCCCATCCCATTACGGCAAGCAGCGAGGCTGCCGCCAGCAGTACCGCCGCTGCGGCAGGAATATACATTCTTTTCTTTATACGGAACATCCGGTTTCTTCCTTATACACCATATACCGTTCACCAAAGTATATGTGAAGGCAGATGCCATTATGCACCTGCCTCCCCTCTACTGCTGCAGGTAAGCCCCGATCATGTCCCACACTGCCGCAGGCTCATAGCCCAGCCGCCATGCAGCCACACCGCCAAGATCGTAGTTCTGCATCACATTCAGTTTCACGCCGATGGACTGCACATCCTCCACCCACATCTGGTAGAAGGTGTCTCCCACCGTAATCTCCGCATAGTTCTGGCTGGTCGTCTCGTCCCATGTCTTTTCCATGCCATAGGTCGCCAGCACCTTGTCCACGCTGGTCATGGGATACGCCTCGCTGGATACCTGCGTTCCCACCGTCTTCCACAATCTTGTATAGAAAGGCAGCGCCGTGATGATCTTCCTGCTGTCCATGTAGCTCGAGGTCTTTTCAATGGAATAGCGGACATAATCGATGGAGGACACGCTTCCCGCCTCCGGGCTGCCCGCCCAATGCTCGTCATATGCCATGATGATCACATAATCCGCCACCGCGCCCTGCTCCTTCAGATTGTATCGTGCGTTGAACTCGTAGGGCACATAATTGTCGATGGAGAACACAAGCCCTGCCTGTCTGCAGCGGATGGACAGCTCCCGCAGGAATTGCACAAAATCCTCCCCCGTCCGGGCATCATTGATCCTCTCAAAGTCGATATTGACGCCATCCATGCCGCACTCGGCAGCCGCCGCCATGATGTTGTCGATGAGCGCCGTCCGGGTGGTGGTTGCAGCGAGAACCGCCGGAACATCCACATCGGTTCCAGCCGTATCCTCATAGTTGAAATCGTCTACCACGCCCCACACTTCAAGTCCCTTTTCGTGAGCCTTCTTCACATAGGAAGCCTCCGCAAAGCTCCGCAGCCCGCCCATCCCGTCGGAGACGCTGAACCATGTGGGCGCGATCACATTCAGACTGCCCGCATTTCCCGCAACCTCATTCAGGGTTCCGTTGCCGGAGGTGGCGTAGATGGCATGCCAGCCCAGACTGATCTTGTGATCCTTTGTCAGGGAGGTGTACTCGGGAACGACATAGTCCGTCACCGGCGTCTGTGTCTCGATTCTCTCGTTTTCCAGAAATTTATTTTCAACGTAGCCGATATAGGCATCCTCCGTCTTGACCTTGCACCATGTTTCCATCTTCTCAAGGATCGTCACGGTCTCCCCTGCCGTAATCTGACGCAGGATGGGGCTTTTCACGCCGCCCAGGATGCGCACGGCGGTATTCTTCGTAATATCCGCAGCCTGTCTCTCTCCCCATTCCGTATAGATCTGCATATGGCAGGGCTCCTCGAACACTTCATAGGAGAAATTTGTGTATTGTTTCACGAAATCCGCCGCAATGTAATAGACGGTCTCTTCGCCCGCGGTGCGCGCAAAAGCAATCCGGTAACCCGCGTCCGCCGTCTCGCCGTTCACCCTGTATTCGCTGCTCTCAAGCTCCGTGCGGATCACTTCCGTCGGCGTGGTATAGAGGAGGAGCTGCTCCTGCCTGTCGATGTAAAATCTTTCATTAAAATAGGTATGCACAGTATCCAGATCAAAATAGCAGACGCCGTCCGACATCACCGCTTTCTGTTCGATCAGGGCATCCTGCAGGATGATGGGAACCTCTTCCTCCTTCACGATATGGAAATACTCGTAAAGATCCGCCTTCTCCTGGGAATAAGAATATTTCTCCACGATTTGCGAGCCGAACGCGACTCCTCCTATAATAATGATCAGCACAATGGCTATCAATACCGGTATGATCTTTTTCATGCACCCGTCCTCCAATCACGCCTTTTATTATAGCAAACTCTTCCGCCTGCGTCATTACCAATTTTGACAAATTCCGCATTACCGCAAATTATGTCCGGTACAGCCTTCCGCAGCCGTCACGGTCGAGAGGCATTCCCATACCGTGTTCCTTCACTGCGGAGGCGGCCGGAACCGACTTATTCCGGAAGGGCACTGACATGTATCCTACTTCCAGTCGGTCACTTTATCGTATCGAAGCTCTTTCAGGATCCCGGACTCGTCCAGAATATAATCCGCCATATAGACTGTCTCCTCCCGGACGCATTTGTATGCAATATCCTCCGGTGCGGCAGGTCTGCCCTCAAGAAAAAGGCTCACGCCGCTTTTTTCCACCTGTCTGAGCTTCTCTGTCATTTCCTGTTCGCTTTCTTCATACACACGCTTCCCCCCTTTCTTTTCCGGCGCGGAAAACACAGCCGACATTCCATAAGGATCCCGTGATATACTGCCCCTCTGTTATCCACGCTGCTTGTGTCAAAAGAAATGCCCCGGCTGTACTTTGTTGTAACCTCCTGTAAATCGAATTAAAACGAGCAAAAAATTTGGAAATAATTGAATCAGAAACAGACACATAAGCCTGTAAGACATCCGCATACTATTACTGTATCAGCCTATGCGGACAAGAATAATTTCACAAAAAAATTAAAGAAAAAATAGATAAGTACCGCCATGCCTCCTCCCCGTACCGATTGCCGGAGACATCTCAGGATTTCATTATATGCAATTCTTCGTTCTTTTGCAAGTGAAATATTATAAAAATGGAAATTTTATTAAAAAACGTTAAACTGTTTCATCTCTCTTGACTTAGATGCACGAAAAGTATAATATACTTTTAATCAGATTCACGGGAGTTTCAGTCACCGACCAACAAGAGTGCAGTATCTTAATAGTAAGGATGTGATAGCATGAAAATTGAAAAAGTGAATGAAAACCAAATTCGCTGTACACTGACCCGCGAGGATCTGGCCGACCGCGAATTAAAAATCAGTGAACTTGCATATGGAACGGAGAAGGCAAAGAATCTGTTCCGCGACATGATGCAGCAGGCATCTTTTGAATGTGGTTTTGAGGCGGAGGACATTCCGCTTATGATAGAGGCGATCCCGCTCAACTCAGAGTGTATCGTCCTGATCATTACGAAAGTAGAGGATCCCGAAGAACTGGATACCCGTTTTTCCAAGTTCGCCCCCTCCGTCCACGACGAGGAGGACAGCGATGACGACGGTATCGACGAGCCCATGGACGGAACCGATGAGGTTCTGGATCTGTTCAAGAAGCTCCATGAGGGACGCAAGGCGGCTGAAAAGCTTGCCGCCGGGGAAAACAGAGAAAGCTCCAAGACGCCCTCCGACGAGGAGAACGATGTATCGGGGCTGACCCGGATCTTCCTCTTCCGCTCTCTCTACGCGGTTACCAGCATAGCCGGCATGCTGGGCAAAAATTTTGTCGGCGAGAACTCCTTATACAAGGATGAATCTGATGGCATTTACCTTCTGGTGGTGTCCGGCAAGGGGCTGACCCCCAAGGAATACAACCGGATCTGCAATATCTTATCCGAGTACGGTACGCCGAGAAAGAGTTTTCCGGCAAGCCGCTCCTATCTGGAAGAGCACTTTACCGCCGTTGTGGCAGGAAACGCCCTGCAGGTGCTCTCCGTTCTGTAAAGTCAAAATGCCGACAGGCGCCGCGGGTAAAATCCGTGACGCCTGTTTTTTTACTGTTTTTTACTTTTTTCTCTTTTTACAGCTCTGCTATTGCTTTCATCAGCTCATCGATATCCATTCCGTGAACCATAGCCGCTTCCTCAAGCGTCTCTCCCTGTGCGGACGGACAGCCAAGGCAGTGCATTCCGGCCTCCATCAGAACGGGGGCTACCTGAGGTGCCTTTCTCAAGATTTCTCCTATCGTCATATCCTTCGTAATATTTTCCATTGTTTCCTCTCCTTCTGCCGGTTAAGCAACTCATGTGTCCGGATGCCCGAGGGCTCCTTTTGTATGTCTCAGTATATTACTTTCCCCCTCTGTTGGCAAGTCATTCCTTCTTTATGAAAATTTTTTGTCTTTTTTCTAAAACATGTGTAAAATTGCGGATTTGTACCAAAAAAAGTACACGGGCTCACTTGACGGTTATACACCTTTTCCATATAATGAAACCATAGGATTAGCTGTAATTTAACATACATTATCAACCTAATTCAAATTTTAATAGGAGGCTATTTCAAAATGAGACCTGAATGGAACGATTTTGTAGGCGGCAAGTGGGATTACGAGATCAACGTGCGTGATTTCATCCAGAAGAACTATACTCCGTATGACGGAGATGAGTCTTTCCTGGCTCCGGCTACACAAAACACAAAAGACTTATGGGCACAGGTACTTGACCTGCAGAAGAAGGAGAGAGAAGCCGGCGGTGTTCTGGATATGGATACCAAGGTTGTATCTACCATTACTTCCCACGGCCCCGGATACCTTGACAAGAGCAAGGAGACCATCGTTGGTTTCCAGACCGACAAGCCCTTCAAGCGTTCTCTGCAGCCTTACGGCGGTATCAGAATGGCTGAGAAAGCTTGCTCCGACAACGGCTACGAGGTAGATCCCGAGATCAGCGAGTTCTTCTCCGTACACAGAAAGACCCATAACGCAGGCTGCTTCGATGCTTACAATCAGGAGATGAGAGCTTGCCGTTCTTCCCATATCATTACCGGTCTTCCCGATGCTTACGGCCGCGGACGTATCATTGGCGATTACAGACGTGTTGCTCTGTACGGTATTGACAGACTGCTTGAGGACAAGCAGGCACAGAAGGATTCCACCGGACGTGTTATGACCGATGACGTGATCCGTCTTCGTGAAGAGATTTCCGAGCAGATGGTTGCCCTTAAGCTGATGAAGGAGATGGCTGCATCCTACGGCTTCGATATTTCCAAGCCCGCAGCTAACGTAAGGGAAGCTATCCAGTGGACTTACTTCGGATATCTGTGTGCTGTTAAGGAGCAGAACGGTGCTGCTATGTCCCTTGGACGTACTTCCACCTTCCTTGACTGCTATGCACAGAGAGACTTAAAGAACGGCACCTTCACCGAGGAGCAGATTCAGGAGTTCGTAGATCACTTCATCATGAAGCTGCGTTGCGTGAAGTTCGCTCGTACACCTGAGTACAACCAGATCTTCGCAGGTGACCCTGTATGGGTAACCGAGTCTCTGGGCGGTGTAGGCGTTGACGGACGTCCCATGGTTACCAAGATGAGCTTCCGTTATCTGCACACCCTGACCAACCTGGGTGCTTCACCCGAGCCCAACCTGACAGTTCTGTGGTCCACAAGACTTCCTGAGAACTGGAAGAAATACTGCGCTAAGATGTCCATCCAGACCTCTTCCATCCAGTATGAGAACGATGATCTGATGAGACCTATCCACGGCGACGACTACGGCATCGCATGCTGCGTATCCTCCATGGTTATCGGTAAGGAAATGCAGTTCTTCGGCGCCCGTGCTAATCTGGCTAAGTGTCTGCTGTACGCTTTGAACGGCGGTGTTGACGAAGTTACCAAGAAGCAGGTTGGTCCTAAGTATCGTCCTGTTGCCGGCGATGTCCTTGATTACGATGATGTACTGGATAAGTTCACCGACATGATGGAGTGGCAGGCAGATGTTTATGTAAACACCCTGAACATCATCCACTATATGCATGACAAGTACTGCTATGAGAGAGCAGAGATGGCTCTCCATGACAGAGATGTAAAGCGTTACTTTGCAACCGGTGTTGCAGGTCTTTCCATCGTAGCAGACTCCCTGTCCGCTATCAAGTACGCTAAGGTTGAAGTAATCCGTGATGAGGACGGCGTTATCGTTGACTTCAAGACCACCGGAGACTTCCCTAAGTACGGAAACGATGATGACCGCGTAGACAGCATTGCCCGTGAGATCGTTCACAAGTTCATGACCGCTGTCCGCAGACATCACACCTACAGAAACGGTATTCCTACCACCTCCATCCTGACCATTACCTCCAACGTTACCTACGGTAAGGCAACAGGTAATACTCCGGACGGACGTAAGAAGGGACAGCCTTTCGCACCCGGTGCTAACCCGATGCACGGACGCGATACCCACGGTGCTATCGCATCCCTGTCTTCCGTATCCAAGATCAACTTCGAGGATGCTCAGGACGGTATCTCCAATACCTTCACCATCATCCCGAACGCACTTGGTAAGGAAGATAAGGTATTCTCCGGTGACATCGAGCTGGATCTGAACAAATAATTTTGCAGTAAATTCTACTTACAAGGAGGGAACACCATGGATGAGGAAAAAATGATTGAGGATCTGGTAAAGATGCTTGACTCAGGCATGGGTCAGGGCGTCGGTCACATCAATGTGGACACCGACACTTCAGGCACCAAGCACGTTCAGACAATGGGCTGCACAGACTGCTCCAGAACGCCTTTGGCATGCAGTGTTCCGACCCTTACCGAGGGCCTTGACGATTACCGATAATAAAAAAGGAGGATTTTATCATGGCAGCAAACACACAGCAGGTTGACAACCTTGTTTCTTTGCTTGATGGTTACGCTACAAAGGGCGGACATCATCTGAATGTAAATGTACTGAACAGAGAGACTCTTCTGGATGCTCAGAAGCATCCTGAGAATTATCCTCAGTTGACGATCCGTGTTTCCGGATACGCTGTAAACTTCATTAAGCTTACACCGGAGCAGCAGGCAGACGTTATCTCCCGTACATTCCACGAGTCTCTGTAACGACGAGGATTCATCGAGAGCTTACAATGTAAAGTCAGAAAGGGGTTCGGAGAGATCCGAACCCCTTTTCATAAAAAGAAGTGAAGTTTCGTGTGAAAGGAACACAGTATGAAAGGAAGAATCCATTCTCTTGAAAGCTTTGGCACCGTGGACGGCCCCGGTGTGCGCTTCGTGGTATTTGTGCAGGGCTGTCCCATGCGCTGTGCTTATTGCCACAACCCCGATACCTGGCCTATGACCGGCGGCACCATGATGGAGCCCGCCGAGATTATCGATCAATACGAGCGGAATATCAGCTTTTACAAGAGCGGCGGCATTACCGTGACCGGCGGCGAGCCCCTGATGCAGATCGATTTTCTGATCGACCTTTTCACCCTTGCAAAAGAGAAAAATATACACACCTGTATCGACAGTTCCGGCATTGCCTTTAATCGGAGCAACGCTCCTCTTCTGGCAAAGTTCGACAAGCTGATGACTCTCACCGACCTTGTCATGCTGGACATCAAACACATTGATCCTGAAAAGCATATGGAGCTTACCGGCCAGCCCAACGTCAACATTCTTGACTTCTGCAAATATCTGGACGAGAAACATGTGGATATGTGGATCCGGCATGTGGTGGTTCCGGGTATCACGGATGATGACAAATATCTGGAACAGCTGGGATATTTTATCGGACAGTTCCACAACCTGAAGGCTTTGGATGTTCTTCCCTACCATACCATGGGTGAGAAGAAATACGAATCCCTGGGCATTCCCTACAAGTTGCACGGTGTTCCGCCCATGGATAAGGATAAAGTCATCGAAAAAAAGCAGGTCATTCTGGAAGGCATTAAAAAACGCCGCGCCGAAGGTTTTTAATGCATAAAACTCTTGTATTTAGGCGAATTGTATATTAAAATAGGGCTAATGATAAAAATATATCAATACATTGGTCTATCTTAAAGGAGGATATTATTATGGCATTTCAGGTAAACGATACTTGCGTAAGCTGTGGCGCTTGCGAATCTCAGTGTCCCGTAGGTGCAATCAGCATGGGGGACGGCAAGATGGAAATCGACCCCAACACCTGCATCAGCTGCGGTTCCTGCGCAGGCGTATGCCCCGTAGGTGCAATTTCTGAGGAATAAGCGTATTTATACAGAGAGGGCGTGTGAGGATCTTCACACGCCCTTTGACGTTGTCAAAATTATTCTGCCTGCATCACATACACATAGCTTTCCATGGTTCCGGCATACCGTCCCCATTTCACTTCCTTACCGCCGCAGGCGGTAAAAAAAAGTCTATTTTTTCAGGAGATTCCGTTTCTTGCGCAGCAGCTCATCGATGCGCTTAAAATGTTCCTCGTCCCGTTTGCTGCGCCTTTCCTCTCTTTCCTCATCCCGTTCCTCCTGCATTCTGAACTGGTAATCCAACTCCTTCAATATGCTCTCCTTCACGTCCATGCAGAGCTGCTCGTTGTTCTCCAGAAGCGTTTCCCTGAATAACTGCTTTAACAGCCATTGCAACCTCGCTGCCTTTTCCTCCCGGCTTTCTTCCTGCATCAGACGCTGCGCCGGATGCACCAGTTCGCAGCTCTCCTTCGGCAGCACCTGTGCCTGTTCTGCTGATTCCGGCTGTTCCTGTCTCTCTGTGGCTTGTCCCGCCATCTCAGCCTGCCTTTCCCATCCCTGCTGCGCTTTTGTTGTCTGTCCCTTTACCGTCTGCCCTTCTGTGTCTTCCGCCTGCCCTTCCCGTACCGTTTTCTCCTTTGTTGTCTGTCCTTTTACAGCCTGTTCCGGCTGCTCAGCCTTCTCCCCGCTGTCTTCCTTTTCCGTATGTACACCGATCACATCCAGTCTTCCATTTTTCAACACCATTTTAATCGCTTTCAACTGCAGTCCCTGCTCCTTTAATTCCTTGATATTCTGAAATCGTTTGATATCCTCTTCCGTATAATACCGGTGTCCCAGCTCGTTGCGCTTGATGGGAAGCCCAAGCTCGTCCTCCCAATAACGCAATACATGCGTCTCCACCTGTACCTTCCTTGCTGCGTCTGAGATCAAAAATACATTGCTCATCTTTCTTCTTCCTTTCTTTTATACTTTATGTTGAGGTACAAAAAAGCAGATCCCGAAAAAGGAGCCTGTCCTCTTTCAAAATCTGCCTTCGTACTCTGAATAACCTTTTATTTTTCCAAATTTGCAAATTTGGTGTAGTTGGGAAGCCATGCCAGTTCAATCGTGCCGATGGGGCCGTTTCTCTGTTTGGCAATAATGATCTCCGCTACATCCTTCTTATCTGTATCATGATTGTAATAGTCATCGCGGTAAATGAACATTACCACGTCGGCATCCTGCTCTATGGCACCGGATTCACGCAGATCCGACAGCATCGGGCGGTGATCCGGCCGCTGCTCCACCGCACGGGAAAGCTGGGACAACGCCAGCACCGGGACGGAAAGTTCTCTCGCCACCGCTTTCAGCGAACGGGAAATATCCGATATTTCCTGTTGTCTGGAATCCGTTCTTCCGCTGCCCGACATGAGCTGCAGGTAGTCGATGATGATCATGGATAGATTGTGTTCCAGTTTATATTTTCTGCACTTGCTGCGCAGCTCCGCAATGCTGATGCCGGGCGTGTCGTCTATAATCAGGTTGGATTTGCCGATCACACCCGCACTCTCAATCAATTTCTCCCATTCCTGATCGGAGAGCTGACCCGTTCTGATGTGCTGGGAATCCACTTTGGATTCCAAAGAAAACAAACGGTTCACAAGCTGCTCCTTTGACATTTCCAAACTGAAAATAGCAACCGTCTTGTTCTGCCGGAATGCCACATGCTCGGCAATGTTAAGCACAAACGCCGTCTTTCCCATGGAAGGACGGGCTGCGATCAGCACCAGATCCGACGGCTGCATACCTGCCGTCCGGTAGTCCAGATCCACGAAGCCGGTGGGAATACCCGTGACGGCTCCCTTGTTTTTCGCCGCCTTCTCGATCTTGTCCATGGCGTTCATCACGACCTGACGAATCGGAACAAAATCCCCGGTATTGCGCTTTTGCACCACCTCAAAGATCTTTTTCTCCGTTTCCTCCAAAATGATTTCCAGACTTTCCTTTCCGGCGTAACAGGTATTGGCAATCTCCTCATTCAGACGGATCAGCTTGCGCAGCGTGGACTTCTCCGCCACGATACCGGCGTAGTATTTGATATTCGCCGATGTGGGCACCGCTGTGATCAGATCACGGACAAACTCCAGACTGCTGACCTCCGGTGGAACATCTTTCTCCTTCAGCCTGTCCTGTAATGTCACAAGATCCACCGGTTTTCCCTCGTCATTGAGCTCTACCATGGTATCAAACAGAATGCCGTATTGCTTATTGTAAAAGTCCTCGGCGGTGATCAGCTCAGAAGCGACCACGATTGCTTCCCTGTCCATGATCATTGCGCCGATCACGGACTGCTCCGCCTCCACGCTGTGCGGCAATATTCTTTTTAAGACTGTTTCTTCCATTGTGGGCATCGAAAGCTCTCCCTATTGTTTATCAGCACTCGGATACATGTACGTTCAGCTTGGCGAGTACCTTCTGATGCAGCTTTACACTCACCTCATACACGCCGAAGTTCTTGATTGCATCTGCAAGTACGATCTTTTTCTTGTCCAGTTCGATCCCGAACTGCTCCTTGCATGCAGTCGCAATTTCCTTGGAAGAAACGGAGCCAAACGCCTTGCCGCCCTCTCCCGCTTTCATCTTGACCTCAACCGTCTTTTCTGCCAGCGCCTTCGCAAGCTCCTGTGCCGCCTCCAACTGCTCCTGCGCTACCTTCGCCGCATTGGCTTTCTGCAGTTTCAGATCGTTCATATTCCTGGAGGTCGCCTCCACGCCGATCTTCTTGGGCAGGATATAATTTCTTGCATAGCCCTCGCTCGCCTCAATGATATCGCCCTTCTTACCCAGCTTTTTCTCGTCCTGTAACAAAATTATCCTCATAAACTCACCCTGCCTTTCCATGGTCTGCATGCCTCGCACCGCAGACACACCTCATCTGTCAAACCGTCCCGTGGGCTAGATTGCCCCCTCCTCCACCATGGTATCTATGGTTGCTTTCAGGCTTCCGATGGCTTCCGCCATACCCACTCCCTCAAGCTGGCAGCCCGCAATGCTCATATGACCGCCGCCGCCCATGCGCTCCATGATGATCTGGACATTCACCTCATCGATGGATCTGGCGGATACATAGATCTTACCTTGATACTCCGTCAGCACGAAGCTTGCCTTGACTCCCTTTATGTTCAGAAGCTCATTCGCCGCCTGCGCGCCCACGACCGTCGGGCTCTGTATATCCTCGCTGGTACATACGGAAATCGCGTAGGACTGCCTGTATATCTCTGCCTGGCTGACTGCGTCCGCCTTCGCCTTGTACTCGTTGGCATCCTCTCTGAACATCTTCCGCACACGGGTCACATCCGCACCGTTACGGCGCAGGAAAGCCGCTGCCTCAAAGGTTCTTACGCCCGTCTTGCTCATAAAGTTGCTGGTATCGATCATGATGCCGGAGTACATGCAGTCCGCTTCCTCCGTGTGGATCTTGATATTGTCGCTTGTATACTGCAAAATCTCGGAAACCATCTCACAGGCGGAGGACGCATACGGCTCCACATAGGAGAGAGTTGCATTCTCAATGGTCTCCGTCCCCTGTCTGTGGTGATCCAGCACAACAATGGATTTGCACACACGCAGCAGCTCGGGACATTCCGTAATGGTGGGACGGTTCACATCCACCACCACAAGCACCGCATTGTTGCCCGCCATCTCTATCGCCTGAGCGCTCCCCACGATCATATCCGCATCATATTCCGGGTTATTCTTAAACAGGTCAACCAGCGGCTGCAGCGTGTTGGAAATATCATTCAGCACAATATGCGCCTTCCTGTCCAGCGTCTGTGCGATCCGGTAAATACCTACCGCCGCGCCGAAGCTGTCCACATCCGCAAGTCTGTGCCCCATGATGAGAACCTTGTCTTTTCCCGCGATGATTTCTTTCAAGGCATGCGCTTTTACACGCGCCTTCACTCTGGTATTCTTCTCTACCTGCTGGCTCTTTCCGCCGTAGTAGGTGGTACTTTCCGGCGTCTTGATCACCGCCTGATCGCCGCCACGCCCCAGTGCAAGATCGATGGCATTCCGGGAAAACTCATAATTCTGCGCATAGGTGAGACCGTCCAGACCGACACCGATACTGATGGTCACCGCCATCTCGTTTCCGATATTGACCGTCTTGACATCCTCCAGCAGGTCAAACCGGGATTCCTGCAGCTGTGCCACGGATTTCTTGCGCATAATCACAAGATATTTGTCTTTCTCAAGCTTTTTCACGATTCCGTCCAACGCGGAGATATACTTGTTCACCTTTCGGTCAATCAATGCGATCAAGAGCGATCTTCTGACCTCCTCAACGCTTTCAAGTGCCTCCTCGTAGTTGTCCAGATACAAAAGCCCCACTGCAAGGCTCTGATCGTCCACTTCCTGCAAGGCGATATGCAGCGCCGTCTCATCAAACAAGTATACCGCAATCAGATAGCCATTGTAGCACTCAGCCTCAATCATATCGCTGTTTTCCGCCATTTCCTTCAAAGAAATGCGCTTGAACTTTGCAATATAATCCTTGCCGTCATAGGTCATTTCGTACTGTGTCTCTTCCACGCCGTTGTCGTCGGGCAGACGATCCCTCGTGATGGAAGGGAACAGTGACATGATGGATTTGCTGTAACCCTTCGGCTGCCGGATCACATTTTCAAATGCCTGGTTCGTCCAGATCACCTTACCGGTGTCGTCCAACAGGGCGTGCGGCAGCTCCAGCTCCCGGAGCAGGCGCTTCTGGATCTGTCCGTACTGTGTAGCAAAGCTGACCAGCTCGTTGATAATGACCGGTTTATTATAGAAATAAAGCGTCAACGTAACAGCGAAATAGAATACCGTGAAAAATCCAAGCAAAAGCCCGGCACGGTAGTCAATGGCAAGCATGCCCGCATTCACCACAAGTAAAAGTCCTCCCAGATAAAGAGAGAACTTCAGGTATGTTCTGATACGTCCTTTCAGTCTGATTCGTCTTTTCATGTAGCCCCCATGTAAATAGTTGTCCATTACATATCAAGTTATAGTATAACATTTTTTCTTTTATCTTTCCACAAGATAATTTGTCGAATAAAAAGAAAAATGCAAAGACCTTGCCTATAAAGCAAAGTCTTTGCAGCTTTTGTCAATCTTTATCAGTCCATTTTGTAAAGGTAAAAGTCATCCCATGCTCCCCAGCCGCCCGGACCGCTCTCCACATGCACACCGACCGTGACCTTATCGCCTTCCTTTACCGTGATGTCCGAAATATGGGGTTCATCCCACTTGAGCCAGCCGTTCACCGCACTGTCCGCAGTATACGTCTTATCTCCCACCGTAATGTAGAGCCGGAACACGGCGCTGCTGCCGGCGTCTCCGCCCTGCAGGAACGCACCCAGTTCATAGGTTCCTGCCGCCAGATCCGTAATCTCCTGTTCCACCGTGTAGGAGAAAGTATCCTGACTCCAGAATTTGAGGCTGTACGTGCCGGTTCTCTTGTTGTTGTCATCCTCCCTGTCAACAGCCGTACCGTCAATGTTCCACATGGACATATCCGGCCCCTCAAATCCGGGATTCTTAATGTAGTTGACCCGCAGGATGTCTACCTGACACTGCACCTCAAATGCCGTGCCGTCCACATCCGCCGTACCGTCGATATAATATAACCCGGCTCCCGCCTGCTGCGCTGCCTTTGCCTGCTCCTCATTCCAGCTCACCGGAACCTCCTTCAGGCTTCCGCTTACCAGAACCGCATTTACCGTCTCCGGCAGGATGACTTCCTCGCCGATTCCGATCTCAACCGCCGCATCCTGTACGCCTGTCACGGTGAGGGGTGCCGTCGTCCCGGCAAACACGTATTTATAGACATTCAGGGAATCAAGCGGATATCCCCGGAAATCAAACATAGCCTGATTGTCCCACGAAGCACCGCCGTAGTATTTGCCTGCATCATTGGGATCATAGGTTTTTGCAAAGCTGGATGCCCAGCCCGATCCGTAGGTCTCCCATTTTTCACGGTTGGATGCCAGCACCTCAGCCGCATCCGGGGCAGACGGATCGTAGACCTGCACCGGGATCCATGCCGGTTCCCAGTAGAACATGCCAAGGCCTGCATCTCCCACATCACTGACTGCCTGCATGACATCCCTGATGGCGTTGACCTGTCCCTGCTCACTGAATTCATAATTCAGCACCAGATTCTCCGTCTCCAGACTGACGCTGTTGGCAAAGCCGTCACCGTCGTCGTTTGTATACGCATAGGAGGTTTCCATCACCAGAACATCCTTGCCGTACCGCTCCGCGATCAGTGCAAGCTGGCTGGTCAGCTTCTCCGTTGTGCCATGCCAGAAAGAATAGTAGGAGGTTGCAAAAATATCGTAATCCACTCCATAAGTCTTTAAATTCTCCGCATAGTCAATAAAGCTCTTGGAACTGGGGTTGGTAAAGTGAACGGCAATGCGGATATCCTTGTCATTCTTCTTTGCAACCTTGCGAATTGCGGCGCTGCCAAGCTGCATCAGCTCGCACATTCTGTCCCATTCCGTCTCTCCGGCAAGTCCTGACACGGTCTCATTTCCCACCTGTACCATTCCCACGTTCACCCCGGCATCCAGAATCGCCTGCAGGCTGGTCTCCGTAAACTCGGTCATAGCCGCCTTCTTATCCTCATAGGTCAGGTGTGCCCATGCCTTGGGAGCCTTCTGTTTGTTGGGATCCGCCCAGAAGTCGGAATAGTGAAAGTTGATCAGAACCTTCATTCCGGCAGCCGTAGCGAGCCTGCCGATCCTGATGGCAGTTTCCACATCATTGTGACCGCCCCCGTAGCCGTTTCCTTTTGTATCATAGGGATCGTTCCAGACACGGATCCTCACCCAGTTGATGCCCGCCTGTGCCAGAACATGGAAGAACCCTTCCTCATCCACCACATTGCCGTCAAAATCCTTGAATGTTGCACCGCTCTCGATGATGGACAAATAAGAGGAAATGTCCACTCCGCGGATAAAATCGTTATCAATGCCGGTCACCGGCTCCACATACAAATCGGAGTCCCATGCCTGCGCACCGGTAAAGTCCGGGAGTTCGGAAATCTCTATGGTCCCGTACTCCTGCGTTTCCTTTTTTCTTCCGTTCCATGTGTCTCCTGCGTTTCCCGTCCTCCTGCCAGCGAATCCTCCGTCCCAAGCGTCGGCTCCGTCTTTCCGCAACCGACCATGCCCAGTATCATTGCCGCTGCGAGGACTGCTGCAACCACCTTTTTCTTTACTCTGCCCAATACCAACTTCCCATGCCTCCCTTTCTCAAAACCTGCCCCTCTGAACGCGTTTTATCTGTCTTTATTGTAGACTTTTTCGGGTTTTGCGGTCAATTGCCGTATTTCCCAATCTTTTGCGGCATGGATTTCATGTGATTAAGCACAAATAACAGATATGTGCGCAACCGTGTGCGCAGTGTGGTATATGTGGGTTTTATACAAACAAAAAACACCCCTCCGTTTATGTCGGAAGGGTGTTCATTCCTGTTTTGATTTAGTCGCAGGTATAGGGCATCAGTGCGACGTGGCGCGCGCGCTTGATTGCAACGGTAAGTGCTCTCTGATGCTTTGCGCAGTTGCCGGTGATTCTTCTGGGAAGAATCTTACCTCTCTCAGATACATATCTCTTCAGCTTGTTAACGTCCTTGTAATCAATTACGTTGTCCTTGCCACAAAATACACAAACTTTCTTTCTTCTGCGCATGCCGCCTTTTTTTCTCATAGGCGCATCTGCTCTGTCTGCTTTATTAAATGCCATGTCAGTGCCTCCATTCTAAAAAGATTAGTTAAACGGCAACTCTTCGTCGATGCCGTCCGGGATGTTCATAAAGCCGTCGCCTGCTCCCGAAGGTGCCGGTCTTGAGCTTGTATTGCCTCCCGTGTAACCGCCATTGTCACCAGATGCATTTTTGCTCTCGGCGAACTCGATCTCGTCCACGATAATCCGAACGCTGTAAACCTGCTGGCCATCCTTGTTCGTGTAATTATCGTTCTGAATGCTTCCTCCCATCAGGATCTTGGTTCCTTTATGAAGGTAACGCTCGATGAACTCCGCCTGCTTTCCGAATGCGGTACAGTTAAAGAAATCAGCATCAGGCTGACCCTCTCTCTTGAACCTTCTGTCAACCGCGATGGAAAATCTTGCTACCGCCGTCTGGCTGCTTCCCTGAGAATATCTCACCTCGGGATCTCTGGTCAATCTACCCATAAGAATTACTTTATTCATACCAATTCTCTCTTTCCGGTATACCTGGGGATCCTTCTCGGATACTTTGGATACCCGGTACGCCTTTTACGCTTCCTGTTTTACGATTAAATATCTGATCACGTTGTCCATGATGCGGATACGGCTCTCGATCTCAGCGGGAGCGGTCTTCTCTGCGTCGAACTGGATGAAATAATAGAACGCTTCCTTCATCTTCTGAACTTCGTAAGCCAGCTTTCTCTTACCCCATTCATCAACGTTGGTGATGGTTCCGCCGAATCTCTCAACCAGTGCCTTGCACTTGTCGATTACGGCTGCTCTTTCATCATCTTCGATCTTCGCACTCACAACAACTGTCATTTCATATTTGCTCATGCTTTTACCTCCTTATGGTCTCTGGCCCCTGTCTGTCAGGAGCAAGGATAATATATCACGGAATAGTATATTACCATAAAATTCTCGCATTTTCAAGCCTTTTTGCGTATTTCGCGCAGATTTTTTTCCACCAGTTTCCTTGCGATCATAATCTGATGACCGCACCCCTCGCACTTCAGTCTGAAATCGGCTCCGATACGCAGAACCTCCCACTCCTGACTGCCGCACGGGTGTTGTTTCTTCAATTTTACAATATCCCCTACCTGAATATCCATCCCCACCGGTTCCTTTCCGTTCTATATTTACAAAGCTCCCAGCACCTCGCCGATGCTGTCCCTGATCACCAGATCCGCAATGTTATCCCGGGGCGTGGACGCCTTGTTGATCAGCACCAGATATTTTCCCAGGAAATAATCGATCAGCCCCGCCGCCGGATACACCGCAAGGGAGGTTCCTCCGATGATCAGCATGTCGGCCCCTTTGATTGCTTTTACCGCTTCATTCAGGGTATGCTGGTCGAGCCCTTCCTCGTACAGCACCACATCCGGTTTCACGATCCCCCCGCACTTTTCACAGCGCGGAATCCCTTCAGACTCCATGATGTATTTCATATCATAAAAGGCTCCGCAATCCTCGCAGTAATTGCGCAGGACGCTGCCGTGCAGCTCCCAGACCGTCTTGCTCCCCGCCGCATGATGCAGACCGTCGATATTCTGCGTAATGACGGCTTTCAATTTTCCTTCCTGCTCCCACTCCGCCAGTTTTCTGTGCGCCGCATTAGGAACCGCATCCGGATACAGCATCTTGTTGCGGTAGAACCGGTAGAACTCCTCCGTATGTTTTCTGAAAAAGGTATGGCTCAATATGGTCTCAGGCGGATATGCGTACTGCTGGTGGTAGAGTCCGTCCACACTCCTGAAATCCGGGATCCCGCTCTCCGTAGATACCCCGGCTCCGCCAAAAAACACAATGGAACTGCTTTTTGCCACCATGTCCCTTAGTACATTTACTTTTTCTGTCTCCATGTCCTTCTCCGTTCCGCAGACGGGTCTGCTTTCCCTGCGTCCGCTCTGACAGTAGTATTATACCACAAAAACCATTTGCCGCAAAAGTCGGAATTTGATATAGTAGACAGTGTAGTGTAATCCTTGGGGAAGTGGGGAATTGTTATGAGCAATGATTCAATTATCAAGACCAACAAAAGAACGATTGTCAATATTATCTGTGCAGCTGTCGCATTCCGGCTTGTCGTCTACGTCATATCCTTTGTGGGCATGACGCTCTTTTCTTCCGCTTACACCTTCACCTTCAACGATTTTTTAAACAACTGGAACCGTTGGGATGGACCGCATTATCTGAATATAGCGTTAAACGGTTATGCCGGCGCCACGGAGTTCTGCGATACCTGCAAAGCGGCTCTTTTGGACGCGGGGATTTCGGCAAATGTTCTGGAAAACGGCGTACACCTGTTTCTGACTTTTTATCCGCTTTTTCCGTGGCTGATCCGGCTTCTTCATGTATTTGTTTCAAGCCCCATCCTCTGTGCCATGATCATCTCCACAGCCTGCTATGCCGCCGGCTGTGTGTATACTTATCTCCTGATCCGTCTTGACTACAGCGAGACGATCGCAAGAAACACCGTGATCCTGCTCTCCCTGTTTCCCTTTTCCTTTTTCTTTGGAAGCGTACACACCGAGAGCCTGTTTTTGTTCCTGACAGCCGCAGCCCTGTATTACATCCGCTCACACAGATGGGGAATGGCTATTTTATTCGGTTCCCTTGCCACAATGACCCGGTCGCAGGGATTGCTGATCGGTCTAGCCGCAGGCGTGGAATGGCTTATGCAATACCGGCCGTGGGATATGATCAAAAACAAAAATTTTCAAAAGATGAGCGCTTTCCTTCTGAGAGGTTTGTCCCTATTTCTTATGCTGAGCGGTTATCTGGTTTATCTTCTCATCAACTATACGGTAGACGGATATGCTTTCAGTTATGTCATTTATCAGAAATCTCACTGGGGTATGAGTGTCCAGATTCCCTGGAAGGTAGCCACATATCTGTGGAAAAACGCCACCTCTGTGCAAATCGACCCTGCGTCAAGGATGGCGATGTGGATTCCGGAGTTTTTGATCCTGCCGCTCAGTATCATTCTGTTTGTCTACGGCATCAAAAAGCTGCGTGCCTTCCATATGGCGTACGGCATCTCCTATATGCTCCTGACATACTCTTTAAGCTGGCTGATCAGCGGCGGTCGCTATACCGTGTGCTGTATCCCCCTGTTTCTGGCAATGGCACTGGTCGCTGAAAAGCGCAGATGGCTGATGCCCGCCCTTGCCTGTACGGGAGCCATGCTGCAAGCCGTCTATCTTACGGGTTATCTCACCGGAAAAATAATCATGTAATGATCCTCAAAAGTTTCCCACCAGAAAATCCTTTACGACGCCGAAAAATTCGCGCAGCATATTATTGAGCAGAAGCCCGGGATGAGATCCAGCCGCAATTCCGCAGACTGATTTATATCCGACGCCTTCTGCCAACCGCAATGCCCGGAATATATGGAAGTTGTTGGTCACAATGCCGATCCGGTCTGTCTCCTTATCAAAATAGCGGCTGCTGAATCGAATATTCTGACTGGTGTTTCTGGATTGGTCCTCCAGCAGGATGCGTTCGGGCGATATGCCCCTCGCTGTCAGGTAGTCATACATTCCCTGCGCCTCCGTGTCCGGCTCATCCTTGCCCTGTCCCCCGGAGACAATCACCTTGGTATCGGGATTTTCCTGCAAATAGACAAGTGCCTGATCCAGTCTTTTTTGCAGCACATAACTTGGACCGCCGTTCTTAAGCTGCGCCCCCAAAACAATAATATAATCAAGTTCCGGCTCACCCTTTGCTCCGAAGCCGCTCAACACCATTCCTTCAATCGTGGCAAAGAAAAGCAGTCCGATCACAGTGCAGGTTCCCCCTACTCTTTTTAACCACAGGGGGAAGTGGTGCCAGATTCCTCTGCCGAATATCCCCCACAGCAGAAAACAGATCCCCATCACACCCCAGATCAGAAAGAATTTCGTTCCATAACCCGCAAACAGGAGAACTGCCAGACAATAGAGCATGCAGGCAATCCCCAGAATCATCATCCCAATATACATCTCAATCTCCGTTCCGCTTCATTTGATAAATTTCCTATATAGCAAAAAGGCTTCAGAAAACAAATTTCTGAAACCTTTCAGAGGCGACAACCAGATTTGAACTGGTGATCAGGGTGTTGCAGACCCATGCCTTACCACTTGGCTATGTCGCCACGCTCCCCGAGTAGGGCTCGAACCTACAACCCCACGGTTAACAGCCGTGTGCTCTACCATTGAGCTATCGAGGATGACTCCAACGGGAATCGAACCCGTGTTACCGCCGTGAAAGGGCGATGTCTTAA
>ENA-OUQF01000181-OUQF01000181.1-human-gut-metagenome-genome-assembly--contig:-NODE-181-length-59657-cov-34.998490_pt1 | contig 59657 bp, 56 predicted proteins | sample MGYA00237947_ERZ548826 | MGnify/ENA primary metagenome ERZ548826 (study PRJEB26490, sample SAMN05194701) | human gut metagenome | biome: terrestrial biome; feature: human-associated habitat; material... | reverse complement strand
TCTACGAGCCGGGCCACCCCGAGGCGGACGAGGACGGCTTCCGCAAGGACGTGATGGCGCTGGTGCGCCAGCTGGGCGTGCCCCTGGTGCGCTACCCCGGCGGCAACTTTGTATCCGGCTTCAACTGGGAGGACAGCGTGGGCCCCAAGGAGCAGCGTCCCAAGCGGCTGGATCTGGCCTGGTTCACCACCGAGACCAATGAGGTGGGCATGCATGAATTCGCCGACTGGGCCAAAAAAGCGGGCAGCGAGGTGATGTACGCCATCAACCTGGGCACCCGCGGGCCGGAGCAGGCCCGGGACGTGGTGGAGTACGCCAACCACCCCGGCGGGAGCAAGTATTCCGACATGCGCATTGCCAACGGGCGCACGGAGCCGCTGGGCATCAAGCTGTGGTGCCTGGGCAACGAGATGGACGGCCCCTGGCAGATGGGCCACAAGACCGCCCGGGAGTACGGCCGGGTGGCCAACGAGGCGGCCAAGCTGATGAAATGGGTGGACCCCAGCATCGAGACCGTGGCCTGCGGCTCCTCCAGTTCTCAAATGCCCACCTTCGGCACCTGGGAGTTGGAAATGCTGGACGAATGCTATGAGAACATTGACTATGTCTCCCTGCACCGCTACTACGGCAACCCCACCGGCGACACGCCGGGCTTCCTGGCCCGGGCGCTGGACATGGACGACTTCATCAAGAGCGTGGCGGCCATCTGCGACGCGGTGAAGGGCCAGAAGCACAGCAAGCACACCGTCAACCTGTCCTTCGACGAGTGGAACGTGTGGTACCATTCCGGCGAGCAGGACAAGGAGGTCTGGAAGCAGGACAAGTGGGGCCGCGCCCTGCCCCTGCTGGAGGACATCTACAATTTCGAGGACGCCCTGCTGGTCGGCACCATCCTCATCACCCTGCTGCGCAACGCCGACCGGGTGAAGATCGCGTGCCTTGCCCAGCTGGTGAACGTCATCGCCCCCATCATGACCCGCAACGGCGGCGGCTGCTGGGCGCAGACCATCTTCTATCCGTTCATGCATGCCTCCCGCTTCGGCCGGGGCACGGTGCTGAACGCGCTGGTCTCCTCCCCCACCTACGCCTGCGAGGACTATGACAAGGTGCCCTACATCGACGCCATCGCCACGGCGGAAGAGGACGGCAGCGTCACGCTGTTCTGCGTCAACCGCAGCCTGGATGAGGATTTCCGGCTGGAGCTTGACCTGCGCTCCTTCGGCCAGCTGCACATCACCGAGCACATCGTGCTGCACCACGACGATGTGAAGGCCGTCAACACCGAGGAAAACCCCCGCAACGTCTACCCCACCGCCGGTCCCGGCGGCAAGGTCGAGGGCGGCAAGGCCAGCCTGACCATCCCCGCCCTGAGCTGGAACGTGATCCGCTTCGCGTAAACCCCGAAAGCTTCAAAAAAAGCCGACTTCCAAAACGGAGGTCGGCTTTTTTCAGCTTTCTTTTAGGCAATATCATCAATTTAAGGCGGCCCCAACTTGCTGCCCCCCTTGGGGGAAGTGCCGCGATAGCGGCAAAGGAGGTGTCGCCCGTAACTTTGAGCTGTTACCATTCATCGGACAGCACCCCCTCAGTCAGCCCTTGCGGGCTGCCAGCTCCCCCATTGGGGAGCCAAGGGCGCTTACCTGCTCAGGGGAGCTTGGGGGTCATTTGGGAGCGGATGGTGATATTGGCGGCGGTAATGGGGTGGGAAAAGTTCAGCTGCCGGGCGCACAGGAGCTGGGTGGGGATGCCCAGGGACTGGGAGAGGGCGTCGCTTTCCGGGGTGCCGTACTGGGGGTCGCCCAGGATGGGGCAGCCCAGGTAGGCGCAGTGCAGCCGCAGCTGATGGGTGCGGCCGGTGATGGGGTGCAGCTCCAGGCGGGTGATCTTCCCGTCTGAGCCCAGCACCCGGTAGACCGTGCGGCAGGGCTTGCCCGCCGGGTCGATCCGGCGCAGGAGGCTGGGCAGCTCGCAGCGGGCGATGGGGGCATCCACCTCCCCCTGCGTTTCAGGGGGGCAGCCGCAGACCAGGGCCTGATAGGTCTTTTGGGGGTGGGCAGCCTGGAGCAGGGCGTGGACGTGGGAATTCTTGGCCAGCAGCACCAGGCCGAAGGTATCCCGGTCCAGCCGGGTCAGGGGGTGAAAGGCGCTGCGCTGGCCGGTTTTTCGGTAATAACCGGCCACCAGATTGGCCAGGGTGCCCTCGTTCCTGACCCGGGAGGGGTGAATGAGCATCCCCGCGGGCTTATCCACCGCCAGGAGCCAGTCGTCCTCATACAGGATGGAAAGCGGCCCGTCCTCCGCCGGGTACTCCGGCGCTTCCTCCTCCAGCATGACGGCGATCACATCGCCGGGCTGCACCGGGTAGTCCGTGTGCCGGGGCTGGCCGTTGACAAAGAGGGCGTTTTTCCATTTCAGCCGGTTCACCAGTCCAGCGGACATCCGAAGCTCCCGGCGCAGGAAGGAGGACAGCCTCCCCTCCCGCTGCGCCGTCAACCGTAGTTCCATTGCGATCCCTCCTCATCGGGTAAAAAAGTCCCTGCCGGGGTGCCGGCAGGGACTGAATAAAAGCAAACTTACTTCAGGGCAGCCTTGGCCTTCTCGACCACGGCGGCGAAAGCGGCGCTGTCGTGGATGGCCATCTCGGACAGGCTCTTGCGGTTCATGGTGATGCCGGCCTTGTGGACACCGTTCATGAAGGTGGAGTAGTTCATGCCGAAGGGAGCCACGGCGGCGCTCAGGCGGGCGATCCACATGGTGCGGAACGCGCGCTTCTTCTGCTTGCGGCCTGCGAAAGCATAGTTGCCGGACTTCATAACGGCCTGCTTGGCCATCTTGAAGTGCTTGGACTTGGAACCCCAGTAGCCCTTGGCCAGCTTCAGGGTAGCATTTCTTCTCTTGCGCGTCATCATTGCGCCTTTAACTCTTGCCATTTCTGTATCCTCCTATCCTTATTTGTACGGGATCATCTTCTTGATCGCATCCACATTGGTCACGTCGGCATATGTGGTCGCGCGCAGATGACGGGTACGCTTGGTGGTCTTCTTGGTGAGGATATGGGATTTGAAAGCCTGTGCTCTCTTCACCTTACCGTTCTTGGTCAGGTTGAATCTCTTTTTCGCACCGCTATGGGTTTTCAGCTTGGGCATAAATAGTTCTCCTTCCGTATCTGTAAATTGTGGGGTTTACTTGCCATTTTTCGGAGCCAGGAACATCGCCATGAAGCGACCCTCCAGCTTGGGATTTTTCTCCATTGAAGCAATCTCAGCGCAGGCATCGGCAAAGTCCATCAGGAGCTTCTCACCCAGGTTGGTGTGGGCCATCTCGCGGCCGCGGAAGCGGACGCTGACCTTGACCCGGTTGCCGTCCTGAAGGAATTTCTGGGCGGCCTTGACCTTGGTGTTCAGATCGTTGGTGTCGATGCTGGGGCTCATGCGGATCTCCTTGACCTCCACCACCCGCTGGTTCTTCTTGGCCTCCTTCTCCCGCTTCTTCTGGTCGAAGCAGAACTTGGAGTAGTCCATGATCTTGCACACGGGGGGCACGGCGTTGGGAGAGATTTTCACAAGGTCCATTCCCTGCTCCTCTGCCATGGCGTTGGCCTGGGCGGCGGAAACGATGCCCAGCTGCGCGCCGTCGGCGCCGATGAGCCGGATCTCCTTGTCCCGAATTTCCTCATTGAGCTGATGATCTAATTTTGCGATGGTAAAGCACCTCCAAAAAAGCAGCAAAAAAACGGATGCCAAAGCATCCGCTGTACACGATCCACCCTGGGCGGGAGGAAAGGGACATATCAACCGTTTCGCAAAGGGCTTACGGTGAGGCGGATGTTCAGCCTTCTTGATTTACCCATGCATTTTATCACAGCCGGACCTAAGTGTCAATAGATATTTTGAATTCTTTTGGGCGGAGAAGAAATCCGGGGCAAAACCGGCATAGAATTCCCTCCGCCCGGTTAGAATTCTATCAAGTCACCAGGGTGCCGGGGGCGTCGGTGAAGGTGGAGCGGACCTCCAGGGGCAGCCCGTGCGCCCGCGCCAGCTCCACGCACCGGGGGTGCAGCACCTGCGCGCCGCTCCGGGCCAGGGCCAGCATATCCCCGTAGCCGATGCGCGCGTACCGGCGGGCAGCGGGATCGCGCCGGGGGTCCCGGTCGTATACCCCGTCCACGTCGGTGTAGATGCGGCATACGTCCGCCCCCAGGGCGATGGCCAGGGCCACCGCCGTGGTATCCGAGCCGCCCCGGCCCAGGGTGGTGATCTCCCCGGCGCTGACGCCCTGGAAGCCCGCCACCACCGGGATGACGCCGCCCTCCATGGCCGCCAGCACCCGGCTCGGGTCAATGTCCGTGATCCGCGCGCCGCCGAAGCCGCCGTCGGTATGGATGCCCGCCTGCCAGCCCACCAGGCTCCGGGCCGCCGTTCCGCGCTCCGCCAGCGTCATCGCCAGCAGCGCGGCGGACATCTGCTCCCCGGCGGAAAGGAGCGTATCCAGCTCCCGGGCAGCAGGATCGGGACTGACCTCCGCCGCCTGGGCGATCAGCCGGTCGGTAGTATCCCCCTGGGCCGACACCACCACGGCCACCTGGCCATTTTGCGCCGCCTGGGCCGCGATCGCCGCCGCCCGGCGCAGCAGCCGGGGCTCCGCCAGGGATGTGCCCCCGAATTTTTGAACCATCCGCATATCCATTCCTCCCGCCACCATTGTATGTCAAAGCGGGGCGAACAGTGCAAAAAAACGCCGCCCCCAGAGGGGCAGCAAGAAAAAGCGCCCCTGAAAGGGGAGCTGTCAGGCCCAATGGGCCTGACTGAGGGGTTGCAGCAGGCAGCTGCGACTTTATAAAGCCTCGGGCGAACACGTAGAATCCCCCTTGGCTTCCCCCGGGGGGAAGCTGGCGCGCCCCGCAAGGGGCGTGACTGAAGAGGGATGGCGTGCACCGAAAGTTTCATGAAGGGTTCGGTGAATGGGGTAACGTCCTTGTTTTATAAAAGCTGCTCTTTGTGTGGTAAATGAATCTGAATGGAGAAAAGTAATCTGCGATAATTTTAGACCGATACCATTGGACGAAATGCAAACAGTATTTTTACCTGTCGCCATCCCTCTTCAGTCAGCCTTGCCGGTTCCGAAGATCCGTCAAGGCTGCCAGCTATTGGATCAAGGTATGATTGCCACCGGCAATCATTATTGTTGAAAGATTCGCTGCGCTCTGCAACACCCCCCCGGGGAAGCCAAGGGAGCCTGTACGAATTCGCCTTGGTGCATTTCAAATGGTATTCTGCGTGCCGCGGTTGACCCCTCCGGCTCACATTCGTGAGCCGCCTCCCCTTTCAGGGGAGGTTAAAAAAAGCTCCCCTTCTGGGGGAGCTTGGGGAAGATCAACCGGCCAGGACTTCGGCTTTGACGACGCCGCGGGTGGCGCTCAGGCGCTCCATCAGCTCCTCCAGGGAGATGGTCATATCCATGGTGGAGGCGGAGATGGTGATCACCGCCGTGCCGTTGGTGGGGACGATGGAATTGATGGTGGTGATGTTGGCCTTGATCTCGGCAAACAGGTTCAGGATCTCGCTGAGCTGGCCCGGCTCGTCGTGGACCAGCAGCTGGAAGGTGACGATCCGGCCGGTCATCACGCTCTGGAAGGGCATGATGGAATCCCGGTATTTATAGAAAGCGCTGCGGCTGATATCGGTCATGCGGGTGGCCTCGTTCACCGTGGAGGCCTCGCCGGTGGAAAGCAGGCGCTTGGTCTCCGCCACCTTCAGGAACACCTCCGGCAGGGCGGATTCCTCCACCAGGTAATACCGTGGACTCGTTGACATAAGCTGCCTCCTTCTTCGTGCGTGTTTCTACACGGCGTACATACGTTCTCACGGTATGTATTCTAACATATTTTTTAGGAAATGCAACCTTTTTATTGTGAAAACTTTGAGAAAGGAGGGACCCGCATGAAGAAAGCGGCCATTGTGGCGGGCGCGCTGCTGGGACTCTGGGTGGGGCTGAAATACCTGCTGCCCATTTCCACCCCCTTTGTCCTGGGGGCGGGGCTGGCCCTGGCGGCGGAGCCGGGGGTAAAATTCCTCTCCCGGCGGCTGCGGCTGCCCCGGGCCGCGGCGGCGGGGATCGGCGTGGGGGCGGTGTTCGCGGTGATCTGCGCCGTGCTGACCCTGCTGGTGGGGCTGGCGGTGCGGGAGCTGCGGGTGCTGGCGGGCATTCTGCCCCAGATGGAGCTGACCGCCCGGGACGGGCTGAACGCCCTGCAAAACTGGCTTTTGGAGGCCGCACAGCGGGCCTCGCCGGGGGTGCGGGGGCTGGTGCAGCGCAATGTGATGCAGCTGTTCTCCGGCAGCGCGGAGCTGCTGGACGAATTCACCCGCCGGGGGCTGGCCATGGCCGGAGGCTTCCTCACCCGGCTGCCGGACAGCGCCCTTGGCATCGGCACCACGGTGCTGGCCGCCTTCCTCACCTCGGCGGAGCTGCCCCGCATCCGGCAGTGGCTGCGCGAGCAGACGCGCCGCCCGCCGTTTCAGGCGGTCATCGGGTTCCTCACCCGGCTGCGCGCCACCGCCGGGCAGTGGCTCATCGCCCAGTTCAAGCTGCTGTCCATCACCTGCCTGGTGCTGACGGTGGGCTTTCTGCTGCTGGGCATCCAGTACGCCCCCCTGTGGGCCATGGCGGTGTCGGTGGTGGACGCGCTGCCCATTCTTGGCACCGGGACGGTCCTGGTGCCCTGGAGCCTGGTCTGCCTGGTGCAGCACAACACCGGCCGGGCGCTGGGGCTGGTGGGGCTATACATTGCCACCGCCCTGACCCGCTCTACCCTGGAGCCGCGGCTGGTGGGCCGCCAGCTGGGGCTGGACCCGCTGGTAACGCTGATCGCTCTGTACGTGGGCTTCCGGCTGTGGGGGCTGCCGGGAATGATCCTCAGCCCCCTGCTGGTCATCACCCTGATCTCCATGTTTCCCCAGGTCCAGGCCGGGCAGCAGTAGGCCGCCCGCCGGGCAGCGAAAAAAGGGATTGTGCTTCCAGGCTTTTTTTGGTATAATAGCAGGAAAAGTTTTTTGGATGTGTATCGCTGTGAAATATGGAATCTGGAATGTATCGAAGCCTGACCCCCAGGCGCTGGGCAAGCTGCGCGCCGCGGGCTACCCGGAGCTGGCCGCCCGGGTGCTGGCTGCCCGGGGGATCGCTGACGCCCAGGCGGCCCACGCGCAGCTGGACTGCAGCTGTGAGCTGCCCTCGCCCTATCTGCTGACGGAGATGGACGTGGCCGCCGGGCGGGTAGGGCTCGCCATGAGCGCCCATGAAAAGATCGCCGTGTTCGGCGACTACGATGTGGACGGCATCACCGCCACCTGCCTGCTGACGGACTTTCTGCGCAGCTGCGGGGCGGACTGCATCAGCTATATCCCCAGCCGGCTGGAGGAGGGCTACGGCCTGAACCCCATCGCCATCAACCACCTGCATGAGCGGGGCGTCAAGCTCATCGTCACCGTGGACTGCGGCATCACCGCCATCCAGGAGGCCCAGCTGTGCCACCGTCTGGGCATCGACCTGGTGATCACCGACCACCACGAATGCAAGGACAAGCTCCCTCTGGCCATGGCCATCGTGGACCCCCACAAGCCGGAGGACACCTATCCCCACAAGAATCTCTCCGGCGTGGCCCTGGCCTTCAAGCTGGCCTGCGCCCTCAGCGGCGACACGCAGCAGGTGCTGGACGAATACGCGGACATGGTATGCCTGGGCACCGTGGCGGATGTGATCCCCCTGGTGGGGGAGAACCGGGTGTTCGTCTCCCGGGGTCTGCAATCCCTGCGCCGCACCACCCGCCCGGGGCTGGCCGCCCTGATGAAGGAATGCGGCTGCGACCCCCAGACGCTGAACGCCTCCTCCATCGGTTTCATGCTGGCCCCCCGGATCAACGCCGCCGGGCGCATGGGGCAGGTGGACGTGGCGGTGGACCTGTTTCTGACGACGGATGACGACCGGGCCGCCCAGGACGCCAAGCAGCTGTGCGACCTGAACCGCCAGCGGCAGGCGGTGGAATCCGAGATCTACCGCCAGGCCATCTCCATGCTCCCCGCCGGAAAAGCGCCGGACGCCATCGTGCTGGCCGACGAGAGCTGGCATCAGGGCGTGGTGGGCATCGTGGCCAGCCGGATCGCCGAGGAATACGCCTGCCCCACCTTCCTGATCTGCCTGGACGGGGAGCACGGCAAGGCCAGCTCCCGCAGCCACGGGGGCTTCAACCTGTTTGCGTCCCTGACGGCCCTGTCGCCCCTGCTGGAGAGCTACGGCGGGCATGAGCTGGCCGCGGGCTTTACCATCAGCCGGGACAACATCCCGGAATTCCGCCGCCAGATCAACATTCTGGCCTCCCAGTATTTTGCCGGGGAGGCCCTGCGCACCAGCGTGGACATTGACTGCGTGGTCCCCCCGGAGCTGATCACCCTGCCGGAATTTGAGGCGCTGGACATTCTGGAGCCCACGGGCAGCGGCTGCCCCAAGCCCGTGCTGCTGCTCAGCGGCCTGACGGTGGAGCGGGTGACCCTGGTAGGCGGCGGCAAGCACATGCGCTTGCGCCTGCGCCGGGACAAGCACATTTTCAACGCCATCTATTTTTCCGTCGCCCCCGGCAGCGTGAAGCTGCGCCAGGGGGAGACGGTGGACGTGGCATTCCTGCCCCAGATCAACTGCTATCAGGGGGAGCGCATTTTGCAGCTGAACGTAGTGGATATCCGCCCCAGCTGCCCCGTGCCCTGCGGCACCGAGACCGTCCATTACCGCGCCCTGCTGGACGGCTCCCTCACCCGGGAGGACGCCGGGTACATCCTGCCCAGCCGGGAGCGGCTGGCCATCGTCTGGCGGTATCTGGACACCCAGGGCGACGACCCCATCCAGGAATCGCCCATCTGCCTGTGCCGCAAGATCGTCCGCTGGTCGGGCAAGCCCCTGACCCTGGAGCAGCTGATGACCTGCCTGGATATCTTCCGGGACGGCGGGCTGCTGACCCAGCAGCGGCTGCACAAATACATATCCATCCACCTGACCCGGAGCCCCGGGAAGGCCGACCTGACCCAAAGCGCCACCATGCAGCGCCTGCTGCAAAGCGCGCCGAAAGAGAGCTGATTCACCTTGGAAACCTTTGAAGAACACTATGACTCCATGTGCGCCGCCATTGCCCGCAGAATGCCCACCGCCGATATGGAGCTGATCGATAAAGCCGTCCGCTACGCCGACGAGAAGCACAAGAGCCAGAAGCGCAAGGACGGCTCCCCCTACATCATCCACCCCCTGGCCGTGGCCGAGATCGTGGTGGAAATGGGCCTGGACATGGACGCCATCCTGGGCGCGCTGCTCCACGACTGCATCGAGGATACCGACGCCTCCCATGAGGAGATCGAAAAGCTCTTCGGCTCCACCGTGGCAGAGCTGGTGGAAGGCGTCACCAAGCTGACCCGGGCCAATTTCTCCTCCACCGAGGAGGCGCAGATGGAGAATCTGCGCAAAATGTTCATGGCCATGAGCAAGGACATCCGGGTGGTGCTGATCAAGATCGCCGACCGGCTGCACAACATGCGCACCATGCAGTACCAGTCCCCGGAAAAGCAGATCATCAAATGCCGGGAGACCATGGACGTATACGCCCCCCTGGCTCACCGGCTCGGCATGCAGAAGATCAAATGGGAGCTGGAGGATACCAGCCTGCGCTACCTGGCTCCCAAGGAATACACGCAGATCACCAACTATCTGCAGAAGCACCACGAAAAGGACGAGGCGTTCATGCAGTCCATCCAGTTCAAGATCACCGACCGGCTGAACGCCATGGGCATCCAGAACACCACCTACGGACGCATCAAGCACGTGTATTCCATCTACCGCAAAATGCTGGCCCAGGATAAGACCATCGACCAGCTGTATGACATCTACGCCTTCCGGGTCATCGTCAATTCCATCCCGGATTGCTACAACGTCCTGGGACACATCCACGACCTGTTCAACCTGGTGCCCGGGCGGTTCAAGGATTACATCTCCACCCCCAAGCCCAACATGTACCAGTCATTGCACACCACCGTCATCGGCTCGGAGGGCATCCCCTTCGAGGTGCAGATCCGCACCTGGGACATGCACGAGACGGCGGAATACGGCATCGCCGCCCACTGGAAATACAAGCAGGGCACCGGCTCCGGCTCGGAGAAGGACTTCGAATGGGTGCGCCGCCTGCTGGAGAGCCAGCAGGACGCGGACGCGGAGGAATACGTCCAGTCCCTGAAGATCGATATGTTTGACGACGAGGTATTCGTCTTTACCCCCAAGGGCCGCATCGTCTCCCTGCCCTCCGGCTCCACGCCCATTGATTTTGCCTATGCCATCCACTCCGGCGTGGGCAACTCGATGATCGGCGCCAAGGTCAACAATCGGATCGCCAACATCGATACCCCTCTTAAAAACGGCGATATCGTTGAAGTCATCACTTCAAAAACGGCGAAGGGCCCCAGCCGGGACTGGCTGAACATCTGCAAGAGCAACCAGGCCCGCACGAAGATCAAGCAGTGGTTTAAGAAGGAGAAGCGGGAGGAGAACATCGTCCACGGCAAATCCTCCTTTGAATCCGAAATGAAGCGCATGGGCCTGCCCATGACCGCCCTGGCGGACGAGGAGCTGGCTCCCCACCTGCTGAAGAAGCTGTCCTTCGACAGCTGGGACGATATGTACGCCGCCATCGGCTACGGCGGCCTGACCGCCGTGAAGGCCGTGGGGCGCATCCGGGACGACATCAGCCGGGCCGTGAAGGCCCAGACCGCGGAGAAGAGCGTCAGTCCCCTGCGCCTCAACCCCGATTCCGACGCCGCCCGGCAGAACCGCCACGCGGTAAACGGGGTGATCGTGGAGGACATCGACTCCTGCATGATCAAATTCGCCAAGTGCTGCACCCCGGTGCCCGGCGACTCCATCGTGGGCTTCATCACCAAGGGCTTCGGCGTGTCCATCCACCGGGCGGACTGCCCCAACGCCCAGAACCGGGAGGACCCCCGGCAGGCTGCCCGCTGGGTGCGGGTGCGCTGGGCCTCCGCGGAGGAGCAGCCCTTTGAGACCACCCTGGAGCTGGACTGCCTGACCCGGGACGGCCTGGTGCTGGACGTGGCCACGGTGCTCACCACCGCCCGGGTGCGGGTGAAGGAAATGAGCGCCAAGGACCTGCCCGACGGGCGGAGCACTTTCCTGCTCCGCTTTGAAGTAAAAAATGTGGCGGAGCTGGACAACATTCGCAACCGTCTGCTGAACATCCGCGATGTGGTCGGCTCCCGGAGAGGACAGAACTGATATGAGAGCTGTATTGACCCGCGTCAAATACGCCAGCGTGACCATCGACGGCCAGACCGTCGGCAAAATCGGCCCGGGCTTTCTGATCCTGCTGGGCGTCGGCCCGGCGGATACGGAGAAGGAATGCCGCCTGCTGGCGGAGAAGGCCCTGGGCCTGCGGGTATTCGAGGACGAAAACAGGAAGATGAACCTGGGCCTTGAGCAGGTGGGCGGTCAGGTGCTGGTGGTGAGCCAGTTCACCCTGTACGGCAACTGCCGCAAGGGCCGCCGCCCCAGCTTTGCCGAGGCCGCGCCCCCGGAGCTGGGCGAGGCCATGTATGAGCGCTTTCTGGAGCTCTGCGGGGAGCTGGGCTATCCGCCCCAGCACGGTCGCTTCGGCGCGGACATGAAGGTGGAATCCCTCAACGACGGCCCCGTCACCCTGCTCCTGGACACCGACCAGCTGCAAGGCCCCAGGCACTGAAGGAGGACTTTACCATGGAGATCGTACAGCTTACATTGGGTCTTTATCAGACCAACTGCTATATCGTATACGACCCTGGGCAGAAGCGCTGCTGCGTCATTGATCCGGGGTACGAGGCGGAGACGATTTTGGATCGGGTGAACGGGCTGGGGCTGACGGTGGAGGCCATTCTGCTGACCCACGGGCATTTTGACCACGTGGGCGCGGTGGCGGAGATCGCGGCGGAGACGGACTGCAAGGTGTTCATCAGCGCCGCTGACCTGAGCCTGCCGCCCATGATCACAAACGGGAAGCTCTATTACACCGATACCTACCCTGCCTCCGGCAGCGTTGCCGCAGCGGGCCTGACCTTCCGGGTGATCCCCACGCCGGGGCACACCCCCGGCTCCGTCTGCCTGGTGTGCGGGGATGTGATGTTCTCCGGCGACACCCTGTTCTGCGGCAGCTGCGGGCGGACGGATCTGCCCGGCGGAAATTCCAGGGACATTCTGGCCTCCCTGAAAACACTGGCCGCCCTTCCCGGCAATTACCGGGTCTGCCCCGGCCACGGCTCCTCCACCGACCTCGCCTGGGAACGGGAGACGAACCCGTATATGTAAACCTCCCCTGAAAGGTTTAGCAGGTGTAGCCGACCATAGGGCGGCGTACAGCTGCTTAATACACAGTAGGAGGACGGCGCAACAGCGCCGGAGGGGTCAGCCGCGGTACGCAGAATACCATTTGGAATGCACCAAGGCGAATTCGTACATTCCAAGACCAACTTTCTACGAATTCGCCCAGGATTTTATAAGGCGATGAGTGCCTACCGCAAAACCCCTCAGTCAGCCCTTACGGGCTGCCAGCTCCCCTTTCAGGGGCGCTTTGGGCGTACCGCTCCCCCATCAGGGGAGCCAAATAAACTACAAGGAGCGAACTATGGATCTGACGCTCATTGGTCATGACGACCGCTATGCGGTGGAGCAGCTGCTGTTGGCGCTGTTCCCGGAAAATGCCCCGGTGGAGGCGGTGTCCCGGCTGTTCCGGAGCGGTACCTACATCACCGTCCGGGCGGAGATCACCCTGGACGGGAAAAAGGCCTGCGCCGCCCGGCGGCTAAAAGCGGCGGATGAGACCGTCCGGCTGCGCCGGAGGGCGCTCCAGCAGAGCGTTTACCTCGCCGCCGTGCAGCTGCTGCCCGGGGAGCCTGCCTGGGGGGCGCTGGCGGGCGTACGGCCCACCAAGCTCACCACCCGGCATCTGCTGGAGGGGGGCACCCCTGCCTCCGCCGAGAAAATGCTGCGGGACGTGTATTTCGTCACCCCCGCCCGGCGGCGTCTGGCAGTGGAATGCTCCCAGGCCACGGTAAGGGCCATGCGGCTGCTGGAGCCGGGGGATCTGTCGCTGTATGTGGGCATTCCCTTCTGCCCCACCCGCTGCGCCTATTGCAGCTTCGTCAGCCGGACGGTGGGCAAGAAAACGGAGCTTCTGGAGCCGTATCTGGAGGCGCTGCTGAAGGAAATTGATCTCACCGGCGCTTTGCTGCGCAATTCCGGCCACCGGCTGCGTACCCTGTATATCGGGGGCGGCACTCCCACCACCCTGACCGCCGCGCAGCTGGCGCGGCTGATGGACGCCATTGCCGCCGCCTTTGATTTGTCGGGCTGCCTGGAATACACCGTGGAGGGCGGCCGTCCGGATACCCTGGACGCCGAAAAGCTGCAAACCATCCGCGCCCACGGAGCGAACCGCATGAGCATCAACCCCCAGACCATGGAGGACGCCGTGCTCCGCGCCTGCGGGCGGCCCCACCGGGCGGAGGACGTGCTCCGCGCCTATGGGGAAGCCCGGGAGGCGGGCTTTGAGGCCATCAACATGGACCTGATCGCGGGGCTGCCGGAGGACACCGTGGAGGGCTTCCGCCGCAGTCTGGACCGGGTGGCGGCCCTCGGCCCCTCCAACATCACCGTGCACACCCTGGCTCTGAAAAAGGGGGCCGATCTCTTCGAAAAGCGGGGGAGCCTGCCCAGCGCCGAGGATGTGACGGAAATGGTGGCCTACGCCAACGACACGCTGTCCGCCCTGGGCTACCGGCCCTACTACCTGTACCGGCAGAAATACATGTCCGGCTCCTTTGAAAACGTGGGCTGGAGCCGGGACGGGATGGACTGCCTGTACAATATCTACATGATGGAGGAAGTGCACACCATCCTCTCCCTGGGGGGCGGCGGCATGAACAAGGTCAATCTGCCTGACGGCACCTTGCAGCGCTTCCACAATCCCAAATTCCCGGAGCAGTACATCCAGCTTCTGCCCAAGGTCCTGGAGCAGAAGCGCGAGCTGTTTGAGCTGATATAAGGAAGGAGACTTTCCATTGGATACTTTGATCGCCAACGTCACCGCCGTGACCATGAATCCCAAAATGGAGGTGCTCTTCGGAGCCTACATCGGGATCGAGGGGGGCAAGATCGTCTCCGTCTCCCGGCAGGCCCCCAAGGAGCCGCCCCAGACCGTCATCGACGGCACCGGCATGGTGGCCATGCCCGGCCTGGTGAACTGCCACACCCATCTGGCGTCCTCCGTGCTGCGCAGCTATACCGACGACCTGGGCAACGCCCATGCGCTGGAGGAGCTGCTGAAAAAGGAGGCGAAGATGGATTCCCGCTGCGCCCGGGCGGCGGCGCTGCTGTCCATCGCGGAGTGCCTGCGCTTCGGCGTCACCTCCGTGTCCGACCTCTATTATTACCCGGACGCCACCGCCAAGGCCGTGGCCGAGTCGGGTATCAAGGCGAACCTGGCCCTGTCCAGCTACCGCTTCATCGACCAGAACGAGGAATTCGACTTTGACACCGACGAGCAGTGCAAAGAGCTGGTGCGCCTGACGGAAAAATGGAACGGCTTCGACGAGGGCCGGATCAAGATCGACGCCGGGATCTACGCCGAGTACACCAGCAACTACAAGCTCTGGGAGGGCCTGGTGGGCTATGCCAGCGAGCAGGGCCTGGGCCTCCAGCTCCACCTGGCCCAGACTCCCGGCGAGGTGGAGGGCTGCCTGGACCGCACCGGCATGAATCCGGGGGAGCTGTTAAACTGCCACGGGCTTTTCAACGTGCCCGTCACCGCCGCCGGGTGCGGCTATCTGGAGCCGGTGGGGCGGAAGATCCTGGGCCGGAAGAAGGTCACCGCCGTGGCCCTGCCCCTGTCCGCCGCCAAGAGCGGCATGGACTGCGCCCACATTCTCGACTGCGTGCAGGCGGGAATGAACGTGGCTCTGGGCACCGACGGGGCGGTGGAGGCCGGGAACCTGGATATGTTCGAGGTCATGCGGGGGGCTGCGCTGGCCGAGCGCAGCCGCAGGCAGGACGCCTCCGCCATGCCCAGCTCCGCCGCGCTGATGATGGCCACGGTCTGCGGCGCGCAGGCCCAGGGCAGAAGCAAGGAATGCGGCATGCTTCAAGCAGGCATGGACGCCGACCTGATCCTGGTGGATTTCACCGCGCCCCACCTGATGCCCTGCCACAATGTGCTGAACGGCCTGGTGTTCTCCGCCAAGGGCGGGGACGTGGCCATGACCATGGTGCGGGGTAAAATCCTGTATCAGAACGGAAAGTTCCCCACCATCGACCTGTCGAAGGTGGTGGAGGAGCTGGTAAACGAGGCAATCCCGAAGCTCTTCCGGAAGGATGAGCCGGCTGCGGCGGAGGAAACGTAATGTCGGAACAAAAAAAGCAAAACTTTTTGCAGGGCACGGCCCTGCTGGCCATGGCGACGGTGATCGTCAAGCTGGTGGGCGCGCTGTACAAGGTGCCGCTGAACGCCATCATCGGCGAAAAGGGCTTCGGCTATTTCAGCACCGCCTATGAGATCTACAACATCCTTCTCATGATCTCCACCGCCGGACTGCCTGTGGCCATGAGCCGGATGATCTCCGCGGCCAGCAGCCTGGAGCATTACGGCCAGGTGCGGCAGGTGTACCTCACCGCCAAGCGGATCTTCCTGATCCTGGGCATTGCGGGCAGCGTCCTGATGACGGTGTTCTGCCGCCCGCTGGCCGCCTTCTGGAACCAGCCGGACGCCTGGGCGGCCATCGGCTTCCTGGGGCCCTGCGTGCTGCTGATCTGCATCATGAGCGCCTACCGGGGCTTCTTCCAGGGCCAGAGCAACATGATCCCCACCGCCGTTTCCCAGGTGCTGGAGGTGGTAACCAAGCTGGTGGTGGGCATGATCGCCGCCGTCGCCTTCCTGAAAGCCACTGCCAGTATCTCCCTGGCGGCGGGGGGTGCGATCCTGGGCGTGACTGCCAGCTGCCTGGTCTCGGCGGTGTATCTCTTCAGCTGCTTCCGCAAGAGCTACCGGCAGCTGCCGGAAACCGGCGACACCCCCAAGAGCTTCGGGGCCACGGCCAAGGAGCTGCTGAAGATCGCGGTGCCCATCACCGTCAGCTCCACCATTCTGTCCATCATCACCTCCCTGTCCAGCAAGATCTACATGGGCAGGCTCCTGGACTCCGGCATCAGCCAGGCGGCGGCGGACACCATGCGGGGCGTGCACGTGATGACCCAGACCATCTATAATATGCCCTGCGCCTTCATCACCCCCATCACCGTGAGCATTATTCCCGCCATCACCGCCCAGATCACCCTGAAAAAGTTCCGGGAGACCCGGATGACCGAGGAATCTGCCATCCGCATCACCGGCATCTTTGCCATGCCCTGCGCCGTGGGGCTGGTGTGCCTGGCCCGGCCCATCACCGCCCTGCTGGGCGGCTACACCGGGGAAAATCTGGTGCTGGCCGGGCAGATGATGACCGTGCTGGGCGTCTCCGTGGTGTTCAATGCCCTGGTGCTGGTGACCACCGCCATCATGCAGGCCCACGGCAACGTGAACCGGCCGGTGGTGAATATGCTCATCGGCGGCATCATCAAGCTTATCATCGTTTACGTCCTCACCGGCAACCGGGCCATCGGCATCGTGGGCACCCCCATCGGCACCCTGACCAGCTATGTGGTGATCTGCATTCTCAATGTGTTCTCCATCCGCTCTCTGGTGGCCGACCCGCCCCGGATGATCGTCAACCTGATTCGCCCGTTCCTGGCCGCCTGCGTCATGGGCGTGGCAGTTCTTCTGAGCGGGCGGGGACTGTCCGCTCTGGGCCTGACCGGGCTGACCGGACGGGTGATGCTGGCGGGCGTGCCGGTGGCCATCGGCTTTGTGGTGTACGTGCTGGCGGCCATCGCCCTGAAGGTCGTCACCCGGGAGGACTGCCTGCTGCTGCCCAAGGGTGAAAAAATAGCAAAGCTGCTGAAATTGTGAGATTTTTCAAAGAAAACCCTTGCGTTTTGCATCTAATTATGTTAATCTAAGAAAGCTCTGTGTATAATGTTCACAGTCAGGGCGGAGGCGGCCTCACTGCCGCGCCTGCCCGAGGATCGGGGGCTGCTCCCCCGCGATAAAAATCTATTGAAAAGAGGAAATTACAACATGAATAAGACTGAACTGATCGCTGCCGCCGCCGAGAAGACCGGCCTGACCAAGAAGGACACCGAGAAGGTTCTGAACGCCGCTCTGGAAGCCATCGCCGACACTCTTGCCAAGAACGACAAGGTGCAGATCAGCGGCTTCGGCATCTTCGAGGTGAAGGAGCGCGAGGCGCGCATGGGCCGCAACCCCCGCACCGGCGAGACCATGGAGATCGCCGCCTCCCGTATGCCCGCTTTCAAGGCCAGCAAGACCCTGAAGGACGCCATCAGCAAGTAAGATGCGCCTGGACAAATACCTGAAGGTCTCCCGCCTCATCAAGCGCCGGACGGTGGCCAACGAGGCCTGCGACAATGCCCGCATCAGCGTCAACGGCAGACCCGCCAAGGCCAGCTACGATGTAAAGGTGGGCGATAAAATCGAGATCTCCATGGGCGCCCGCACGGTGGCCGTGGAGGTTCTGCAGGTATCCGAAACCGTCCGCAAGGACGACGCCGCGGCCATGTACAAAGAGATTTGACGCAAAAAGCTCCCCCGGCGGGTAGCAGCGCATAAGACAGGTTTATAAGGTTTAGAGAGAACAGCGTGGCGGAAGTCACGCTGTTCTGCTTTTTGATGCGTGAGTGAGCATTTCGGCAATGATGCTCTCCGGCAAGAAACCAATGCAGGCAAGGCTGATATGCACATCCTGCACTCGCTGCCCGCTGCTCTTATCCGGCGTGGAAACATAGACCCTGTTCACAAGATCATGCAGTACAGCGGGCGTCAGTTCCTGCAAATTGGGGTATTTCTTCGCCCGGAGGAGGAACTGCGGCACGAGTGCCGCAAACGTCTGACGCCGGAGCTGGCGGCGATTTTGCGCCGGTGGGAAAGTGCGCTTTACAACGAAAAAATCTGTGGTAGAATTTGAAATAGAAAACAAAATAAGGAGGGGCTTCCATGGCAATTTTGAACTTTTCCGATGTACTTAAAAATGTGGGGCTTGACCCGAAAGATGTCAAGCTGATCCGTCATGCATTATCTGACGAGCGTTTCAGAGAATGTTATAAAGCCGGTATGGCGCATGAATACACACAGCACCAAAAAGTCGGGTTCAGCAAAGGATATTCCTACTGGATCACATTCATCAGCGATGGCGGTACATACGCGAGACTGCACTCTTGTTATCATGTCAATGGTTCTGTGCCTGATACACCGGATGTATGCCCTGCCGGATTACCTGACTGTGAAGCCATGGAATACCGTGGCGAAATGGCGTTTTTTGATTTGCAATATGTGGATTTGCTGAAAGAGTACGAGGGAAAGCTGGTGATTGACTGGGGCGGGTCAGCTCGGATGTGGCATCAAAAAGCTACCACCGAAAAGCCCATCGTAGCAATTGAGTCAAAGAACCAGAAGCCTTTTGTGGGATTTGAAAATCTTATTCTATCCTTCGATGAACTAAAAGAAGTTGTCGAAAACAATACGGACTATGAGCTGTGGCAGGCGGCCATGGCTGCGGTCAATGCGGTCTATCTGATTGTGGACACCAAGACGGGAGACAGATATGTCGGCTCGACCTATGGCTATGACGGCCTGCTGGGGCGTTGGTCTGTCTACGTCGCTACGGGCGGTCACGGAAACAACAAGGGAATGATCAGTCACTTGAAGTCTGTAAATCACAGTTGCCACGATTTGCAGTTTTCAGTGTTGCAGGTTTTGTCCAAGGCACTTCCAGACAATCAAATCATTGATGCAGAGGCCCTTTGGAAGAAAAAGCTGCTGACCTATGAACCATTCGGAATGAATCAGAACTAATCTTCCTTGCAGTATCCTCTGGATAATACATAGCTCTCACTTTCCTTTGGCAAAGCGACTGTTTCAGCCCACTTTTCAAGTAGGGCGGCAAATCCCATCAAGCGCCCTCCGAAAGACGCGTGACGGCAAAAAATCAGCCATAATCAACCTTTAAAACGGCAAAAAAGCAAAGGGGTATGTGTCTTAACGGCACATACCCCTTTTTGTCAGCAACCCTTGTCCGGCAACTGCCATATTATTTGTTTCGTGAAACCTGTTTTATGGACAGCCGCCTGTCGGGGGAGCTTTTTTGCGGTCTTACTGCACCTGCGCCGTTTCCTTGATCTTGAGGTTGGTGGTGGTGGGATAGAAAAAGCGGATTTTTTCCGGGGCGATGCGGATGTGGATGTCCTGGGCGAAGCGCAGCTCGCCGTCCAGGTTGATGGGGGTGGGGCGGTCGCAGCGGATGGTGAGGGAATCGGTGGTGAAGTGGCGGATCAGGCTCTCCAGCTGGCGGTATTTTCCGGCCTTGTATTTGCCGATGACCCTGGGCACCTGCAGGCGGCTGACCTTTTTCACCACCAGCACCTCCAGCCTGCCGTCGGTGGGGTCGGCTTCCGGGACGGGGTGGAAGCCGCCGCCGTAATACTGGCCGCTGCACACGCAGATCATGGTCTGCTCGCCGTCGATGGTCTCGCCGTTAACTTCCAGCACGTAGTGCTCCCCGATGCCCCGGACCACGTTCACCACCGTGGACACCGCGTAGGCCCGGAAGCCCTGGAGCAGGGGGATGCGCTTGTAGCCGGATACGTCGGTGCCGATGCGGGCGTCCAGGCCCACGGAGCAGATGTTGAAGGCGTAGTCGTCGTTCACCCGGATCAGATCAAAGCTGCGCTCCTGGGCGTTCAGCAGCTGATCCAGGTCGGAAAAGGCGGCGGGATTGTCAAACATCCGCACAAAATCGTTCCCGCTGCCCCCCGCGTAGGCGGTGACGGCAGCATTGGAAAAGCCCCGGATGCCGGTGACGACCTCATTCAGCGTCCCGTCGCCCCCGCAGGCATAGATGCGCACGTCCTCCCCGGTCTCGGCGGCAGCGCGGGCAATCCTGGCGCAGTCCCCCGGCCCCATGGACACCCGGATCTCATATTTCAGCCGCCGGGCTCCGCAGGCGGTGCGGATGGCGCTGGAATACTCCATGGTATGGTCGCTGCTCCCCGCAGCTGGGTTGATGATAAATAGATGCTTCATAATTCTCTGTTTCTCTGTTTCTCTGTCTCTCTGTCTGTGGATTGCCTTATTTCTTCCGATCCTCGAAGTACATGTAGTAGTCGCACTTGATCATGCCGTTGTAGAGCTTTCGCTTTTTGTCGGCACGCTTGCCGAAGTAGTGCTCGAATTCCGGCTCGCTGGTGATGATGTATTTTTTCCAGCCGTCGGCGAATTTCAGGTGGCGGCCCAGGGCGGCGTAGAGGCGCTGGGCGCTCTGCTGCTCCAGCATCCGCTGGCCGTAGGGGGGATTGGAGATGAAGATGCCGGCATCGCTGGGCAGGCTCATCTTGGTGGCGTCGCCGTCCCGGAAGGTGATCAGCCGGTCCACCCCCGCCTTTTTGGCGTTGGCCATGGACAGCGATACGCACTTGGGATCGTTGTCGGAGCCAAGGATGCGGTAATTGCCCTTGAACTCCTTATCCCGCATTTCCGTGCGCACGTCGCCCCAGATCTTCGGCTCCACCCAGGGGAAGGCCTCGGCGGAGAACCAGCGGTACATGCCGGGGGCCTGGTTCCGGGCGATCAGCGCCGCCTCAATGGGGATGGTGCCGCTGCCGCAGAAGCCGTCCCACAGGAATTCCCGGCCCCGGTAGTGGGCCAGGGTAATCATGGCGGCGGCCAGGGTCTCCCGCAGGGGGGCGTCGTTGCCGTTGGCCCGGTAGCCCCGCTTGTGCAGCCCCGGGCCGGAGGTATCCAGATACAGCTGCACCCGGTCATTCATGACGGAAAATTGCAGCTGGAATTTATTGCCCGTCTCCGGCAGCCAGCTCACGCCGTATTTTTCTCCCAGGCGACGGCTGGCCGCCTTCTTGATGATGGCCTGACAGTCCGGCACGCTCATGAGCTGGCTGTTCAGGCAGTGGCCCTTCACGGGGAACGCGCCGTCCTTGGGGATATAGCGCTCCAGCGGGCAGCGGTACACGCCCTGGAACAGCTCCTCGAAGCTGCGCGCCGGGAAATCCCCCAGGACGATCAGCACCCGCTCGCCGGTGCGCAGGCCCACATTGGCCTTGGCCATGGCCCGCTCGTCCCCGGAAAACAGGACACGCCCGTTTTCCACCCGGACGTTCTCCAGGCCCATTCTTTTCAGCTCGTCCCCCGCCAGGCCCTCCAGGCCGAACAGGCAGGGAACGGAAAATTCCATTTGATCCATACTTCCTCCTATCAGGGAATGATCCTGCTCTTTTTCAGATACCGCTCTTCCTCAGAAAAGACGCAGCCGCAGTACTTCTGGATATAGAAGCCCAGCTCCCGCGCCCGCTCCTGCCCGGCCCGGAAATAGGGCCGGAAGTCCCGGTACAAAAACGAAACGCCGTATTCCGCCGCCGCCCGCTGGGCCACCTCCCGCATCAGCTCATGCTGCTGGTAGGGGCTGATGAACAGCGACGAGGTGAAGGAATCGAAGCCGCCCTCCTTGGCCTGGCGGGCCGCCTCGAACAGGCGGAACTCATAGCACTTGACGCAGCGGTGCTCGATATCCTCCGCCACCGCCCGGACGAAGGGGCGCAGGCCGTAGTCATTGCGCTCGATCAGGGGCAGGTCGATGGTCTGGGCGTATTCCCGCAGGCAATTGCGGCGGGCGCGGTACTCGGTAAAGGGATGGATATTGGGATTGTACCAGAAGCCGGTGACCTCCAGGCCGTCGCCCCGCAGGACATCGATGCACTGGTTGGCGCAGGGGGCGCAGCAGATGTGCAGCAGCGTTTTCATGTCAGTTCCTTTCCGCCGTGACCCCGTCCTGGTGCAGGGCGGTGACGGTGACCGTTTGAATTTCGTTCCTGGGGCACTGCCCCGGGATGTATACCTTTACGTAATTGGGGGCGTGGCCCACGGAGAATTCCCCCTCCATGCCCTCCACCAGCACCGCCTGACGGGTGCCGATGAGGGCGCGGCGGAAGTCCGCGCTCATCTCCGCCGCCGCCGCGATGGCGGCGCGGCTGCGCTGCTCCTTCACCGCGTTGCCCAGCTGGCCGGGCATGTCCGCCGCCGGGGTGCCGGGGCGGCGGGAATAGGGGAAGATGTGCATATCCGCGAAGCGGCAGGCCCGGATGAACTGGAGGCTCTGCCGGAATTCCTCCTCCGTCTCCCCCGGGAAGGCCACGATCATATCGGTGGTCACGGCGCAGTCCGGGAACCAGGTCCGCAGCCGGGTCAGGCTTTCGGCGTACCCGGCGGTATCGTATTTCCGCTTCATCCGCGCCAGCACCGCGTCGCAGCCGGACTGCATGCTCAGGTGGAACTGGGGGCACAGATTGGGAAGCCCCGCCAACTCCCGGCAGAATTCCTCGGTGACGATCCGCGGCTCCAGACTGCCCAGGCGAATGCGCAGGTCCGGCACCGCCCGGCAGACGGCGCAGATCAGCTGCCACACCGGGGGCTTGCCCGGCAGGTCCCTGCCCCAGCCCGCCACCTCGATGCCGGTGACCACGATCTCCCGGTAGCCCTCCGCCTCCAGACGCCGCGCCTGCTCCACCGCCAGCGGGATCGGTGCCGAGCGGATGGGGCCGCGGGTATAGGGGATGATGCAGTAGGTGCAGAAATTGGTGCAGCCGTCCTGCACCTTCAGCATGGCACGGGTGCGCTCCTGGAGGCCGCCGGGGGGAAGGATCTCAAATTCCCGCCGCCGCAGGGCATTGTCCAGGTGCTCCTGGTAGGTGTGGGTGCGGGCGGCGGTGAGCATATCCTGCAAAAACTGCTCCCGGCCGCCGCTTCCGCCCACCACGTCCGCCCCCAGCTCCTTTACGGTCTGGGCGGCGTGCTGGCTGTAACAGCCGCACACGCCGATGACCGCCTCCGGGTGTTCCCGGCGGCAGCGGCGGAGCACGGCCCGGTTTTTCTTGTCCGCCACGGCGGTGACGGAGCAGGTATTGATGATATAGCCGTCGCAGGCGTCCTCAAAGGAGGCGATGTCGTGCCCCTGCTGGGCCAGCAGGCGCTCCATGGCCTGAGTCTCATACTGGTTGGTTTTGCAGCCCAGGGTATAAAAAGCAAATTTCATATGTGTAAAACCGCCAATTTTGGAATGAAAAGGTTGGGAAAATCGTCCGAACCCCACAGTTGCGTTTTTTTCTGTCCCCCGATATAATAAAAAAGAAGAGACACAAAATGGGTATTCGGCCCCATTATACACGAAAAAGAAAGGTTTGTACAGCGCCAGATGGAAAATGGATTGGAATTTATTATCTCCCTCGGCTCTGTCCGGGACGTGGAGGAATTCGTGAACGCGGCCACCGCCCAGCCCTTCCCGGTGTACCTGGACGACGGCGAGCACCGCATCAACGGCAAAAGCTTTATGGAAATGTTCTGCCTCACCCTCACCCGCCCGCTGCGGGTCACCGCCGAATGCACCAGGGCCGAATTTGAGGCCTTCCGAAGCACGGTGGAGCAAAGCAACATCTTCGCGTGAACCATTCGCGGCCCTCTCGGCAGAGAAGGCCGCATTTTCTTGCGGCGCAGGGGCAAAAAGCGGGAAGAATTTCGGATTATTCTTGCATTTTAATTGCGGCTATGGTAGAATGGCTGAATGAAATCGATCATATTACGAAAGATGGGAGGGGTTGGCTTGAAGCGGTACGCCGCGGCGCTGTGCGCCGTTTTCTTCATCATGCTCGCGCTGTTCCATACCCATGCGTCGGCTGAAAGCAGCGCCTCCAAGATCGATCTCTACTGCACCGTCAACTCCGACGGCGACTGCCTGGTGAGCATGACCGTGAACCTGAAGCTGGAAGCCGCGGACGCCGGGCTGGAATTCCCCCTGCCCGAAAACGCGGAGAAGATCACCATGAACGGCAGCTCCGTCCCCACCAGCCGGGTGGGCAGCCGGACGCTGGTATCCGTGGGGCGGATCACCGGCGGCATGACCGGCGAATTCCCGGTGCGCTTTGACTATACCATCCCCAAGGCCGTGGGTGCCGTGCCCGCCACCCTGAGCTCAGCGGTGGGGTCGGCTTTGCAGCTGAACAAGCTCCAGCTGACGCTGCCCATGCTCTGCGGCTTTGATTACCCGGTAGACCTGTTCAGCTTCGTCATCACCATGCCCGATACGGTGGACGGCGTGCCCACCTTCACCAGCACCTATCAGCAGGTGGGCTTTGCCTCCAATCTGGACCTGGCGATCAACGGCAATATGATCACCGGCACCAGCGTCAACGCCCTGAACGACCACGAATCCGTGACCATGACCCTGCTGGTGCCCCGGGAGATGTTCCCCTCGGTGAGTACCTATCAGCGCACCGGCAACCCGGAGCTGATCCCCATGGGCATCTTCCTGGGGGCGGCGCTCCTGTACTGGCTGCTGTTCCTGCGTACCCTTCCCCCCGTGCGCCAGCGCACCACCGTGCCGCCGGAGGGCATCTGCGCCGGAGAGCTGGGCTGCCGGGTGACCATGACCGGGGGCGACCTGACCATGATGGTGCTCTCCTGGGCGCAGATGGGCTACCTGATGATCCAGCCCAACGGCAGCCGGGTCATTCTGCGCAAGCAGATGGAGATGGGCAACGAGCGGAGCTTATTTGAGATCCGGGTATTCCAGACGCTGTTCAACAACCGCAATGTGGTCAATTGCAGCAGTCCGGGCTACGCGAAAATGTGCAAAAAAACCGCCGGGATGATCCCCGGCGAGAAGGCCATGTGCCGCCCCCGCTCCGGCAGCCGGAAGGTCTTCCGCTGGCTGCTGTGCGGCAGTCAGGTATTCTGCGGCGTGTGCGTGGCCATGAACATGACCAGCATCACGGTTTTGCAGATCCTGTTTTCTCTGATCTTCGGCGTCCTGGGGGCGGTGAGCGCCTGGGAGCTGCATGAATTTGCCATGCACCTGTATTCCCGCAAGCGGCTGCACTGCTGGATCGGGCTGGGCGTCATCGCTTTCTGGTTCCTGCTGGGCCTGATCGCCGGGCAGCCCTGGATCCCGCTGGGGTCCTGCGCGGTACAGCTGCTGATGGGCTTCCCGGCCGCCTTCGGCGGCATGCGCACGGAGCTGAACCGCAGCGAGGCGGGAGAGATCCTGTCCGTCCGCCGGTTCCTGAAATCCATCCCCCGGCCGGAGGCCGCCCGGCTGCTGAAATCCGACCCGGAATACTTCTACCGCATGGCTCCCTATGCCATCGCCCTGGGGGTGGGCAAGCCCTTTGCCGCCTGCTTCGGCCGCCGGCCGCTGGAGCCCTGCCCCTATCTGGTCACCCGCAACGGCGGAAACCGCACCGCCGCGGAATGGATGCGCCTGCTGACCCAGACCGTAGACCTCATGGACAGCCGCTACCACCGCATGCAAACCGAACGCTGGATGGCCATCCGCTTTCGGTAACTCCTTGGCTCCCCGTTCTTGGCTCCCCCAATGGGGGAGCCAAGGGCGCTTTTTTCCCTTTCAGGGGAGGTCAGCAGACGTGCCGTCCTTTAGTTGGATGAGGGCGGCGGCCAGTTGGGTGGCAGCCAGGAGGGCTTTTTCCCGGGTGTCGCCGGCGGTGCCTACCTCGATCAACAGGGAATAGGGGGCCAGGTCCTGGTTGAAGCGCTGGGGGCGCAGAGAGATGGGGCGGGCAATGCCGGGGCATTGCTCCTGCAAGAGCACCTGGAGCTTCAGGGCCAGGGAGAGGTCCTCCTCCCAGCGGTCGTTGGGCAGGCCGCTGCGGCCCACCCCCAGCACCGTCATCAACTGGGCGCAGTCCCGGCCGCCCAGGGCGGCGTGGGTGCTCACCTGCCTGCCCCCGTCCTCCATGGCGTCCCGGTGGAGGTCCAGCACCAGCTGGATCTGGGGATTTTTCAGCAGCTGGGCCTGAATGGCCTTGCGGGCGTGGGTATAGGCGGAATTGTAGGAGGGATAATCGTGAAATTCCCGGTCGTGGATCACGCCGATGCCCTCTGCCTCCAGCAGCTGCGCCACCAGGTCGCCGATGCGGAGCATGTTGTATTCCTCGTCCAGGGTGCGGTAGGCCGCCGTTTCCGTGTAATCCGCGCCGCCGCGCTCATAGCTCTCGGAGGTGTGGGTGTGGACGATCAGCACCGTGGGCTTGTCCCCCGCCAGGCTCCAGTCCAGCGGCGCGGTCAGCAAGGCGGCGATGTCCGGCTGGCGGGAGCTGGTATTGGTCACCGCCAGCGACTCCGCCTGCTCCCCGGTAAAGGACGGGCGGGACGGCTCGGGCACATAGGAGGCCGGGGGCGATGACTCCGCCGGAAAGGGAAAAGAAAAATGCCGGGCTTCCCGCCCGGCTTCTGTCTGTTTATTTGGGGAGATCGGGAGCCAGCGCAGCAGCCGCGCCGCCCCCTGGGGCAGCCCGGCCTCAAACAGCCGAAACACCAATGTGAGCACAACAACGGATACCCCGAATCTTCGGGCGCTTTGGTACTGCTCCAAGGAAATCCCTCCATATCGATTCACCCCGGTGGCGCGGGACGCCGCCATCTGGGCCTTGTCCGCAACTGCACCCGCAGGTTCTGGAAAAAATCCCGCATCAGATCGGCAGCCTCCCGCTCCATCACCCCGGCCTCCACCTGAGGGCGGTGGTTGAAGCGCATGTCAAACAGGCTGCACACGCTGCGGCACGCGCCGAATTTGGCGTCGGCGGCCCCGTAGACCACCCGGGGGATCCGGGCGTTGATGATCGCCCCGGCGCACATGGGGCAGGGCTCCAGGGTGACATACAGGGTGCACTCCCACAGCCGCCAGCCCCCCAGGGCCGCGTTGGCCTGGGCGATGGCCTCGATCTCCGCGTGGGCCAGGGCGGACTTGCCCGCCTCCCGCCGGTTGCGGCCGGAGCCGACGATCTCCCCCCGGCGCACAATGACGCAGCCCACGGGCACCTCGCCCTCCCGGGCGGACTGCCGCGCCAGCTCCAGCGCCGCCGCCATGAATTTCAGATCCTCCACGCTTGTCCCTCCCGGACGCATCCACAGTATCGCACACCCCGCGGGAAAATTCCGGCGAAGCGGAGGCGGTCAGTAAAATTTTTTCATATCCCTGCGGGCCTGCTCCACCTCGCCCAGCAGCTCCCGGGCGGACATCCGCAGCACGCCGCTGCGGAAGGAGGACAGCTGCACCAGCGAATCCGAGGACGCCACCCGCACGGCGTAGCTGGAGCCGATCTCGTCGGCCAGCTCCTCGATATAGCGGTCCGCCGTCTGCCCCTGGGGGGTGTACACCACCTGGATGTTGCCCAGCTGGCGCTTCTCGCCGGGGTTGCCCTGCTGCTTGTAGCCGTCGAACACCACCACCAGCTTGGTCTTGGTAAAGCCCGCGTAGCTGGACAGCCGGTCGCACAGCATTCTGCGCGCCGCGTCCAGGTCATCCTTGGCCTGCCCGGCCAGCTCGTCCCAGGCGAAGATCATGTTGTAGCCGTCCACGATGATATAGCGCTGCTTGGGCGGCCTGATGGTGATCTCCTCGGTGGCCGGGCGCAGCCGGGGGGCGGAATACCGGGGGCGGCGGACGGGGCCGAACTCCCGCTCCATGATCCGTTCCAGCTCCCGGTCGTCGATGCTGCCGCGCTGGATGATCTGGGGCGGCTTTTCCTCTTTCAGGCCGCTGTCCAGGTGCATGTAGTCCTTCACCCGGTCCCACTTCACATTGAAGCCCGCCCCGTGGGCACAGAACACGGAATCCGGGGTGTTTTCCAGGTCCGCCTCCGGGTCATAGCCGGCGGCCTCGATCACCGCCTCGGCATTGTGGCAGGGGGCATAGCCCTGGACGGACAGCTGCAAGCGTCCCCGGCCCTGGGTATAGGCAGACAGCGTCTCGGCATAGTCCCGCACCTCGGCGGCGGGGACGGAGCCGCGCAGGGTGGAAAGGCCGCCCCTTGCCTCCGGGGCGACGAACTGGCCGCCCATGGCCCGGATATCCGTGATGGCCCGGCCGATCAGCTCCGTGGGGGCGGTCACCGTAAAGGCATACCAGGGCTCCAGGAGGACGGACCTGGCCTGCATCAGGCCCTGACGCACGGCGCGGTAGGTGGCCTGGCGGAAGTCGCCGCCCTCGGTGTGCTTCAGGTGGGCCTTGCCCACCAGCAACGTCAGCTTCATATCCGTGATGGGCGCGCCGATGAGCACGCCCCGGTGGGCCTTCTCGGCCAGGTGGGTCAGGATCAGATTCTGATAGTTCCCGTCCAGCACGTCCAGCGGGCACACGCTGTCAAACACCAGTCCGCTGCCCCGGGGCAGCGGCTCCAGCAGGATGTGGCACTCGGCATAGTGACGCAGCGGCTCGAAATGCCCCACGCCCTCCACCGTGTTCTCAATGGTCTCTTTATAGGAGATGCGCCGGTCGTCCAGCGTCACCTCCATGCCGAAGCGCTGGGCTACCAGGCTGTGGAAGATCTCCAGCTGCACCTTGCCCATGATCTGCACATGGATTTGCCCCTGCTCCCACAGCAGCCGCAGCTGGGGATCCTCTTCCTCCAGCTGGCGCAGCTTGGGCAGGGCCTGGGCCGGATCCACCTGGGGCGGAAGATTTACCCGGTAGGTCATCACCGGCTCCATGGCGGCCTCCGGCCCGGCGGGCTCCGCGCCCAGGGTCTGGCCGATATAGCTGCCGGTGAGGCCCGTTACCGCCGCCAGTGTCCCTGCCGGGATCTCCTCGGGGGCAGTGAATTTGTCCCCGGAGTACAGCCGAAGCTGCTGCGCCTTTTCCTCGGTGATCTCCCCCTTGGGGCCGGTCAGGCGCAGCGTCTGGCGCACCCGCAGCGTTCCGCCGGTGACCTTCAGCCAGGTCAGCCGCGCGCCGGAATCGTCCCGGGATATCTTATAGACCCGGGCGGCGAAGGCCGTGCCGTATTCCCGCACCGGCGCATACACGTCCAGCAGGTGCAGCAGCGCCTCCACGCCCTCCAGCTTCAGCGCGGAGCCGAAGCAGCAGGGGAAAAGCCTGCGGTGGCCGATCAGCTCCCGCAGATTGCCGTCCGTCACCCGGCCGGAGGCAAGATAGCTCTCCAGCAGCGCCTCGTCGCACAGGGCGGCGTTTTCCGCGATCTCCTCCCGGGGGGCGGAAAAATCCAGGCACCCGGAGCCGAACTGGTCCTGGAGCCGCGCCAGGAGCCGCGCCAGGTCCGCGCCGGGCAGGTCCATTTTGTTGATAAACAGGAATACCGGCACCCCGTACCGCTCCAGCAGCCGCCACAGCGTGACCGTGTGGGCCTGGATGCCGTCGGTGCCGCTGATCACCAGCACCGCGCAGTCCAGCACCGGCATGACGCGCTCCGCCTCGGCGGAAAAGTCCACGTGCCCCGGCGTATCCACCAGGGTGACCTGCCGGGCGGCCGTCTCCAGCAGCGCCTGCTTGGAGAAAATGGTGATCCCCCGCTCCCGCTCCAGCGCGTGGGTATCCAGCAGGGAGTCCCGGTGATCCACCCGCCCCAGGGTCCTGCGCCATCCGCTGCAATACATCAGTCCCTCCGACAGCGTGGTCTTCCCCGCGTCCACATGGGCCAGGAGCCCGCAAACCAAGGGGCGCTTGCCCCCGCTCCCCTTTTCGGGCACAAAACCGCCCCCTTCCGCACAATGATAATTTATTATAGCATGAAAGAAGGCTTTCGCCAATAGGATTGTTTTTGGATCCGCCAAAAACGGTGTCCGCATGAAATCATACCATGGCAGTACGGTGCTGGTCGAGCGGCCTGAAATACGCGCGAGGGCGGTTTATCTGGATTTTGGTGTTGGATTCTATACGACGACCTCCTATGAGCAAGCGCCGCCGTGGGCTTCGGGGACCCCAACTACTTCTCCCGGGTCTTTACCCAGATCATCGGCATCTCCCCCACCGAATTCCGAAAGCGATTTTATCAAAGGCAACACCGCACAATTTGGCAAGAAGCCCCAGCCTGGATTTTTGGCTCAATTCAAACTGAAGAAGTGGGGCAAAAAGACGGCTGCGGCTCGCAGACACAATTGCGCGGTGTTGCCCAAAAATAGTGAGCTGCCCTTTGCTTTTCCCTTGCTTTTTCCCTGCGTATGGGGTATAATTCTTGCCGGATAGGAAGAAACTTCACCCACGCGATCATGATAAGGAGTATAACAGCATGGAAATTTTGAATAACGAGCCGGAAAATGAGCAGGAGGAGTCCGAAATTCTGACTCTGACCGACGAGAACGGGCAGGATGTGGATTTTGAATATCTGGACTGCATGGAATACCAGGGCAAGGAATACCTGGTGCTGATGCCCGCCGACGAGGCGGAGACCCAGATCGTCATCCTGGAGGTCGAGCCGGTGGACGACGAGAACGAGAACTACCTGGCCGTGGAGGACGAGGCGGTGCTGGACGCGGTCTACGGCATGTTCAAGGAAAAATACAAGGACGTTCTGACCTTCGAGGACTGAGCCAAAGGGAGCCGACACGAAGCTGTCGGCTCTTTTTTGTACTGGAAATCTGATGCATCCTGTGTTATAATAACGAAAATATCGCCTGAATAGGAGCCATGCTTTCGATTTCCCGGATAGAGCCGGGAAAGGCCGCTCCCTTTTGGCTCCAAACAGAAAGGAAAAAACGATGGGCCTGTCCTCCTCCTCCCCCTGGCTGAAATACTACGGCAAGACGCCCGCCTCCCTGGATTATCCCCACGCCACCATGTATCAGATGGTGGCCGCGGCGGCGCGGCGGAAGCCGAATCACGTTGCCTACACTTTCATGGGCAAGAAGACCACCTATACCGAATTCATGCAGCGCATCGAGGCGGCGGCCAAGGGGCTGTACCGCATGGGCATCCGCAAGGGCGACAGGGTGACCATCTGCATGGCCAACACCCCCCAGGCGCTGGACTGCTTCTATGCCCTCAACCGCATCGGGGCCATCCCCAATATGATCCATCCCCTGTCCGCCGCCCAGGAGATCGCGTTCTATCTGAACGTGTCCCACTCCAAGGCCATCCTGACCCTGGATCAGTTCTATTACAAAGTGGCGGAGATCCAGTCCCAGCTCCATGAGCCGGTGACCATCCTCATCGCCCGTGTGGCCGACGAGCTGCCCGCGCCGCTGAACCTGCTCTACCCCATGACCAAGAGCGCCCGGGCCATCCAGAAGCTGCCCAAGGGCGGCTATACCCTGTGGTACAAGATGGTATCCGCCGGACGGGGCCAGGTGCTGCCCGCCGACGACGGGAAATTTGACGAGTGCGGCGCGATCCTCTATTCCGGCGGCACCACCGGCACCACCAAGGGCATCATGCTCAGCAACCTGAACTTCAACGCCCTGGCGCTTCAGACCATCGCCGCCTCCGGCTTTACCATGGACGAGATCTCCGACATGAAGATGCTCTCCGTCATGCCCGTGTTCCACGGCTTCGGCCTGGGCATCGGCATCCACACGCCTCTGGTGGCGGGCGGCACCTGCATTCTGGTGCCCCAGTTCAATGTGAACACCTACGCCGAAATTCTGCTGAAGCAGAAGCCCAATCTGATCCCCGGCGTGCCCACCCTGTTCGAAGCCCTGCTGCGGACGGACAAGCTGGAGGGGGCGGACCTGAGCTTCCTGAAGGGCATCTTCTCCGGCGGCGACAGCCTGTCCCCGGAGCTGAAGCGGAAGGTGGACGCCTTCCTGAAGGCCCATGGCTGCGCCGAGCAGATCCGGGAGGGCTACGGCACCACCGAATGCGTCACCGCCTCCTGCCTGACCCCCAAGGACTATGCCCGGGCCGGCTCTATCGGCGTGCCCTTCCCGGATACCTTCTATAAGATCGTGCAGCCCGGCGCCCTGACCGAGGTGGAGCCGAACATCGAGGGCGAGATCTGCATCTCCGGCCCCAGCGTAATGATGGGCTATATGGATAACCCCGAGGAGACCGCCTCCACCCTGCGCCGCCACTACGACGGGCGCATCTGGCTGCACACCGGCGACCTGGGCCACATGGATCAGGACGGCTTCGTGTACTTCCGCCAGCGGATGAAACGGATGATCATCACCTCCGGCTACAATGTCTATCCCTCCCAGCTGGAGAATATCATCGACGGCCACGAGAAGGTGCTTCTGTCCTGCGTCATCGGCGTGAAGGACCCCTACCGGGTGCAGAAGGTGAAGGCCTACGTGGTCCCCATGCCCGGCGTGGAGCCCACCGAGGAGCTGAAGCAGGAGCTGCTGGAGTACTGCTCCAAGCGCATTGCCAAGTACGCCATGCCCCGTGAGATCGAATTCCGCACCGAGCTGCCCAAGACCCTGGTGGGCAAGGTGGCCTACCGGGTGCTGGAGGAGGAAGCCAACGCCGCCGTGAGCAACGGATGAAAAAACGGATCTGGGAGCTGGACGCCGCCCGGGGGCTTGCCCTGCTGGGTATGCTGATCGTCCATTTCATCTATGATCTGACCGAGCTGACGGGCCTGATAAGCTGGCAGGAGCCGGGGTGGTTTCTGCTCATCAAAAATCACTGCGGCTTTGTGTTCCTGGTGATCTCCGGCGTCTGCGTGACCCTGGGCCGCCATAGCGTCCGGCGGGGCTGCCAGGTGCTTGCCTGCGGGCTGCTGTGCTCCGCCGTCACCGCAGGCATGTACCGCCTGGGCCTGGCGGACGAAAGCATCATCATCTATTTCGGCGTGCTGCACTGCCTGGGGGTCTGCATGCTGCTGTGGGGCGTCCTGCGGCGGCTGCGCGGCCCCCGGCTGGCGGCGCTGGGGCTGATCCTCATTGCCGCCGGGCTGGTGGTCGGGCGGTATGCCTTTGACGTTCCCCTGGGGCTGATTCCCCTGGGCCTGTGCCCGGAGTGGTTTGTATCGTCGGACTATTTTCCCTTGCTGCCCAACCTGGGCTTCTTCCTGCTGGGCGCGGCCCTGGGCCGCCGGGTCTACGCCGGGGGCCAAAGCAGATTCCCCAGGGGTGAGCGGTATTTCCGCCCCCTGTGCGCCCTGGGCCGCAGGTCCCTGTGGGTGTACCTCCTTCACCAGCCCATCCTGGCCGGCCTCGCAATGGGCCTGAAAGCGCTGGTGGGATAACTTTGCGATCAACTTCTGACAAGGAGTGAAAGAATATGAAAAATTCCAATCGAGCCGCGGTGCTGTCGCCGGTGTTTCTGGGGCTGGGCGTGGCGGCGCTGGTGCTGTATCGGTGGCTGTTTACCCTGGTGGAGGATGAGACCGCCTGGCTGCTGCCTGGGGCGACCCTGCCGGAGATCCTGCTGTGGGTGCTGATGGCCGCAGCCGCGGTGCTGGCGTTCCTCTTTACCCGGAAGACCGTGGTGAAGCCCATGGGCCGCGTGGTCCCGGCGGTGAGCAGCCTGCTGCTGGCAGGCGGGACCGCCTCGCTGCTGCTGGAGCAGGTCGCGGGGCCGGCCGCCCTGGTGCTGGTCTATCGCGTGCTGTCCGTTCTGGCCGCCGCCGCGCTGGTGGCCGCCGCGGTCCTGTACGGGACGGGGCGGAAGGTGCCCTTCCTGCTGGAGCTGCCGGTGTGCCTGCTGTTTGTGGCCCAGCTGCTGATCTGCTATCAGCTGTGGAGCGAAGTGCCCCAGCTGATGAACTATGTGCTGGGGCTGGGTGCGGTGCTGTGCCTGGCGCTGGCGGGCTATTTCCACCTGGCCCGGGCCGCCGGACTGCCGGGGAAGCCCTGGTACAATGCCGTGGGCCTGCTTGGCGTGTTCTTCTGCGCCGCTGCCGTGGCCCAGGGGACCTTCTCCTGGTTCTTTACCACCGCCGCCGTGTGGCTGGCGGGAATTTACGCCGGGCTTGCGCCTGCGGAGGGCTGAGCATGGCCTCCCTCACCCAGGCGGAGGAAATTCTTGAGGCCCTGGAGCGGGCCGGATGGGAAGCCTATCTGGTGGGCGGCTGCGTCCGGGACATGCTGCTGGGACGTGCGGCCCACGATTTTGACATCTGCACCCGGGCGCTGCCGGAGCAGACCGCCCGCGTCTTCCGGGATATTCCCCAGGACGACGCCGGGCGGCGGCACGGCACGGTAAAGCTGCTGCTGCCCCAGGGGGACATCGAGATCACCACCTTCCGCCGGGAGGGCGGATACACGGACGGCCGCCACCCCGGATGGGTGGAATTCGTGCCGGACGTGCAGACCGATCTGGCGCGGCGGGATTTCACCGTCAACGCCATGGCCTGGTCGCCGGTACGGGGGTATGCGGACCCCTTCGGCGGACAGGAGGACCTGAAAAATAAAATTCTGCGCTGCGTGGGCCAGCCCCGCCGGCGCTTTGAAGAGGACGGGCTGCGGATCCTGCGGGGCATCCGCTTTGCCGCCCGGTTTCAGCTGGCCGTGGAGGATAGGACCATGGACGCCATGGTCAGCCTGGCCCCATTGACGCGGCATCTTGCCCCGGAGCGGGCGTTTGAGGAACTGACCGGCTTTCTGCTGGCGGCGCAGGCGGAGGATATCCTGCGCTTTGCTCCCATTCTCACTGCTCTGATCCCGGAGCTGGCCAGCGCCGTGGGGTTCGACCAGCGCTCCCCCCACCACGCCTACGATGTATACACGCACATTGCCCACGTCACCCAGGCAGTCCCGGCGGAGCCGGTGCTGCGCTGGGCGGCGCTGCTTCACGACATCGGAAAGGTCCCCTGCTTCACCCTGGACGAAAACGGCCGGGGGCACTTCAAGGGCCACGCCCAGGTGGGCGCGCAGATCGCGGAGGCGGTCCTCGACCGCCTGAAGGCCCCCGCCGCCCTGCGCCGGGAGGCGGTGTGGCTGGTGGCCCACCACATGGCCCCCATGGAGCCGGATGAGCGGCTGCTGCGCCGGGCGCTCTCCCGCTACGGCGCGGCGCGGCTGGAGGCCCTGCTGGCGCTCCAGCAGGCGGACATGGAGAGCAAGGGCACCCGGGAACACCAGGCCGCGCCCTATTTCGCAAGGATCCGCGCCGCCCTGGAGGAAATGGAAAAAAATGAGGGGCGCATCACCCTGCGCGCCCTGGCCGTAAACGGCAGGGACATGATGGACCTGGGCCTTTCCGGCAGGCAGATCGGCCAGACGCTGGACCGGCTGCTGGAGGGAGTCCTGGACGGGCGCATTCCCAATGACCGCGCCGCCCTGCTTCGGGCGGCAAAGGAGGAGCTGGCATGTTCGACGATCCCAACAAAGCCCTGAAAAAATTGCAGGAGCAGCTTCTGGCGGCGGAGGAGCCGGAGCAGGATATCTTCGCCCCGCCGCCCAAGGAGCCGGAATATGAGGATTACGATCCGGCGGAATACGGCGAGGAAGCGCCGCAGGAGTCGGAGGAGGAGCCGGAGGCTCCCCAGGAGAAGAACCGAAACAAGGTGGCCCTGCTGGTGGCGCTTCTGCTGCTGGAGGTGGCGCTGCTGTTCGGCGTGCTGGCCTGGTGGCTGCTATGGTAGTGGGCCGGTTCGCCCCCACCCCCTCCGGGCGGATGCATCTGGGCAACGTGTTCGCCGCCCTGATCGCCTGGCTGTCCGTCCGCTCCCAGGGCGGCGAGATGGTGCTGCGGATGGAGGACCTGGATACCCTGCGCACCAGCGACGCCTACGCCCGGCTGCTGCGGCAGGACCTGGCCTGGCTGGGCCTGGACTACGACCGGGAGACGCCGCCCCAGAGCACCCGGAGCGAAACCTATGACCGCTATTTTGACCGGCTGACGGAAATGGGGCTGCTGTACCCCTGCTACTGCACCCGCAGCCAGCTGCACAGCGTCAACGCCCCCCACCTGAGCGACGGCACCTACGTCTACCCCGGCACCTGCCGGAATCTGACGCCTCAGGCCCGCCGCGCCATGAACCGCGCCCCCGCCTGGCGGGTGGTGGTGCCGGACCGGCTCTGGAGCCTGGACGACCGGGTGCAGGGGCGGTACGAGCTGAACCTGGCCAAGGATTGCGGCGACATGGTGGTGCGCCGGGCGGACGGGGTATATGTCTACCAGCTGGCCGTCACCGTGGACGACGGCGAGGCCGGGGTCACCGAGGTGGTACGGGGCATGGATCTGCTCAGCTCCGCCCCCCGGCAGATGTACTTACAGGAGCTGTTCGGCTTCCCCCATCCCCAGTACGCCCACGTGCCCATGCTGCTGGCCCCCGACGGCCGCCGCCTGAGCAAACGGGACCGGGATCTGGACCTGGGGGAGCTGCAAAAGCGCTTCTCCCCGGAAGCCATTATCGGCCTGCTGGCCCACGCCGCCGGCCTGATCGACCGCCCCGCCCCCATCAGCGCCGCCGAGCTGGCAAAGGAATTCCAATGGAGCAACCTCCGGGGGGATTCGATTTATCTGAATATTCCGAATTCGTAGAACCCCCCTTGGCTCCCCTGAAAGGGGAGCCAAGGAAATGGCATTTCCCTGCGCGTATGCGCATATCACATACATAAAGAAGGAGATCATGCATCATGAAAAAAGCACCGATCCTGGTTGTTTTGGCTGCCGGTATGGGCAGCCGGTATGGCGGGCTGAAGCAGATCGACCCCCTGGGGGCCAATGGGGAGGCCATTCTGGACTACTCCATTTACGACGCCTATCAGGCAGGCTTCCGCACGGCGGTGATCCTGATCAAGGACGCCATCCGGCAGGACTTTATGGATACGGCGGGGGCCAGGCTGGCCGGAAGCCCCATGGAGATCCGCTATGCCTATCAGGAGCTGTGGATGCTGCCCGAGGGGTACAGCGTCCCGGAGAGCAGAGTCAAGCCCTTCGGCACCGGGCATGCCCTGATCTGCGCCGGGGCGCAGATCGACCCGGATACCCCCTTCCTGGTCATCAATGCCGACGACTTCTACGGCCGGGAGGCGTTTAAGACCATGTTTGACTATCTGTCCGCCAACACCGATCCCTATGGCTACTGCATGGTGGGCTACCAGCTGAGCAAGACCGTGACGGACCACGGGTCCGTGGCCCGGGGCGTGTGCCAGACGGATGAAAACCACTGCCTCACCACCGTCACCGAGCGCACCCGCATTGAAAAATACGAGGGCGGCATCCACTTCACCGAGGATGGGAAAAACTGGCAGGACCTGCCCGGGGACACGGTGGTGTCCATGAATTTCCTGGGCTTCATGCCCAGCTTCCTGGAGGAGGCCAAGGCCCGCTTCCCCGCCTTCCTGGATAAGGCCCTGGCGGAAAATCCCATGAAGGGCGAGTATTTCCTGCCCAGCATCGTCCAGCAGCTGCTGACGGAGGGCAAGGCCACCATGAAGGTGCTCACCTCCCACGACCAGTGGTACGGCGTCACCTACGCCGCCGACAAGCCGGTGGTCGCGGAGGCGCTGAAGAAAATGACCGAGGACGGAGTTTACCCGGAGAAGCTGAGCTGACACTGTAATTGCCCCACAAGGAGGAATCCCTATGGCTAATTTTACACGAAGAGCGATCAAAGAGACCTTCCTGGCCCTGCTGGAGGAGCGGCCCTTCTCGGACATCACGGTGAAGGACATCGTGGAAAAATGCGGCATCAACCGCAATTCCTTCTACTACCACTATCAGGACCTGCCCGCTCTGCTGGAGGAGATCGTCCGGGAGGACACCGAGGCCATCATCCGCAAGTATCCCAACGTCAGCTCCATTGTGGAGTGCTATGACGCGCTGACGGAATTCGTCACCACCCGCCGCCGGGCCATCATGCACATCTACCGCTCGGTCAACCGGGAGATGTTTGAGACCTATCTGATGCAGGTCAGCGAGTATTTCGTCCGCAGCTATGTGGACACCGCTCTGGTAAACCAGGAGATCCCCCAGGAGGACCGGCAGACCATCATCGACTACTATAAATGCGTCGGCTTCGGCCTGGTCATCGATTGGCTGAACAACGGCATGTCCGCCGACCGCGCCAAGTCCATCCGCCGGATGTTCCTGCTGCGCAAGGACCTGGCGGGCGAGGTGGCCCGGATGCTTCAGGGCCAGGTCTGATCCGAGGGAACCGGCATGGAGGACTATCAAGGAACGGAAAAGCTCACGGAGATCTCCGCGAGGCAATGGCAATATGTGACCCAGGAGAATCTGTCCGCCCGGGAGGCGGTGGCGTTTCTGCGCAGCGGCATGCAGGTGCGCAGCTTCCGGGACGTGCTGCGGCAGGTATGCGGCACGGACCAGGTGGAGCAGCAGCTGACCCTGGCGCTGTGCCAGCTGAGCGACGCCCAGCCGGACAGCGTCCGCCGCAAGGTATGGAACTGGATGAACGGCCGGACGCTGCCCACGGAGCGGGAGGAGGTGCTGCGCATCTGCTTTGCCCTGGAGCTGCCTCTGGAGCAGGCCGACCGCATGCTGACGCTGCTGACGGACCAGGGCATCCACTACCGCAATCTGTGGGAAGTGGTCTGCGCCTACTGCCTGCGGCAGGGCCTGCCCTACGGCGAGGCGAAGCGGCTGATGGAGCAGCTCCGGCCCTCCGGCAGCCGGGAGCGCGGCTACCCGGCCACCCAGGCGATCCGGCAGGACTTTCAGTCCGTCCGGGGGGAGGAGGACCTGTTCTCCTTCGTTGCCCGCCACCGGGAGAGCCTGGGCACCCATCACAACACCGCTTACCGCTATTTCTGCACCATGCTGGCCCTGCTCACCGGCGAGGCGCTGGAGGGAGAGCAGACCTACTCCATGGAGTACGTGGCGGACGAATACCTGCGGCTGAACGTCCCCAAGGAGAAAAAAACCGGGCGCTACACCGACGTGCAGAAGCTGGTGAAAAAGAACTGGCCCAGCCCCCGCTCCATCAAGGCCATGAAAAGCCGGGCGGAGGATGTGGACCGCAAGACGCTGCTTCTGCTGTACCTGGTGACCGAGGGCACCTGGGGGGACGAATACGACGAGCTGGACGAGGCCTACATCCAGCCGGAGGAAATCCTGGTGGCCCACTGCCGCCGCATGAACAAAATGCTGATGGAGTGCGGCATGCGCCGCATCGACCCGCGCAGCGTATTCGACTATCTGCTGCTGTACTGCCTGCTCCCGGAGGACGACATGGCCATGTCCCAGCGCATGTCCGCCCTGGCCGCCGAACTGTTTGCAGAGACCTGATACTGAACTCCAATTAAAATCTTTAAAAAAGATTTTAATTGCCTGAAGGGCATGGAGTTCATATGAGACTTGTTTTGTGATTTCTTTCCTTATAAATCACAAAACAGGCAGCGCCTTCAGGCGATGCCTTCCTGATTAAAATTATGATTTTAATCAGGAAATAGTATGACAGCGCTGAAAGGTTTTGCGGCAGACGGTGTTGCCATGAAAAATCAAGGCGAATTCGTACAATGTCCGTTTGAGACTGTACGAATTCGCCTTGATTTTTATATTGTCCCAATTGCCGATCATTGAATGTGGGCATCGTCCCCTGCAAGCAAGACCTTACAATTTATGGGCCAGGCCCTTCATGTAGGTGAGGGCAAGGGACTGCTCTTCGGGGGTGAGGATGCGGAAGAGGGACAGGCATTCCCTTTGGGCGGGGGTGAGGGCCGGGCCGTCGCCGGGGGAGAAGAACTGCTGCAAGGTGATCCCCAGGCCGCCGCAGAGCTTGCGCAGGGTGGGCAGCGAGGGCTGGGTGCCCTTGAGCAGGAGGGTATTCAGCGTGGAATAGGGCAGCCCGGACCGCCGGGCCAGCTCATAATAGGAGAGCCCCCGCTCCCGGCACAGGGCGGTAAGATGCTCCAGCACGTCCATTTCCTCGTCCACGGCGGACCCTCCTTCTCACTTTTCTTTTTATTATATCCGATTTTTGCAAGCGTGCATAGAACGGCAATCCGTCATTGATATGACGGATTTTCTTATGCCGGAATCAGGATGGACCGGGCAAAGATTTGATGTGGTATGATGCGGCCATCCAAGAGAAAACACAGGAAGGAGAGAGACGGATGGATATCGCGCAAATGCAGCGGCGCATCGACGGCGCGGTCCGGGTGGCGGATATGATCGCCGTGGCCCGGGGGTATCTGGATGGGGCGGTGCTGCATGACACCGTGGCGGCGGAGGCCTGGCTGCTGCGGGCCATCGCCCGGGAGGAGCCGCCGGACTCCGCCAGGGCCATGGCGGTGCTGGCCCGGGAGATCCTGGGGGTGGCGGAGCCGCTGAGCGACGCGGATTTTCTCGCCATCCGGCGGCGGCTGCCCTCGGCCGTGGGCCGGGAGCGGGAGGAGCTGGAGGCGCTGCTGCGGCTTGGCTCAAAGAGGCAGCAGGATTTGGTGGAAGATGACAATTTACCGTTGCAACAATAACGCAAATATGTTATATTGTTAAGGCAACACCACACAATTTGGCAAGAAGCCCCAGCCTGGATTTTTGGCTCAATTCAAAGTTTGGAAAACGAAGGTATACTGTATGTATTTCTCGTTTTTCAAACTGAAAAAGTGGGGCAAAAAGACGGCTGCGGCTCGCAGACACAATTGCGCGGTGTTGCCTTAACAACGGGCAGAGGGAAACGCGGATTCTTCCCCCTGCCGGCGGATGGACCGGGGGATGCCCCGGAGAAGGAGTGTATTATGGAAAAGAAATTCGGGAAACTGATGGCGCTGGTCCTGGCGCTGGTGCTGGTATTCCCCCTGCTGGCGCGGCCCGCGCTGGCCAATCAGAAGGCGGCGCTGGCCGAGGAGCCATCCGTGGTCAAGGTCTATCTGTATGATTCCAACGGCGAGCAAAAGGCGCTGATGAACGCCTTTCTGGTATCCGACCCGGCCAGCGAGCTGACCTTCCTGGTGGGCTCCAGCCGGATCGCGGAGACGGCGGAGCAGAATTATTCCATTCGCCTGGTGCGCAGCAACGGCAGCGAACTGAAGCTGCAGGCGGTGGCGTACAGCGACCGATTCACCTATCTGTACGTCCCCGATCTGCTGGGGGATTCCAAGCTGGTGCTCAGCACCCAGGCCATCGGGCAGGCGGCGCAGCTGCGGGCCATCTACTGGACCACCCGCAACGGCGAGGGGCAGGTCTACAAGGCCGACTTTTCCCTGGACAAGGGCTGGGGCAAGGTCTCCGGCTCCGACAGCTCCGAGGATCGGTGGGTATGGTCCAATCACCCGGTAGAGGACCCCTGCATGCTCAGCGCGCCTGTGGTCCGCACCAGCGACGAAGCCGTGGTGGGCCTGGTGGAGGAGCAGAAGGAGGAAATGGTCATCGTGCCCCTGGAGCCGGGAGTCATGCCCGTCAGCTGCTCCCTGGAAAAATGGGGTCAGACGGCCAAGGACAGCGGCAGGGATACGGACGGCGGCGAACAGACCAAGCCCCAGGTCCGGCAGGAGCCTGCCGCGGAAAGCGGCTCCTTCCTCCGGGACAATCTGACCTGGATCATTGTGGGCGCGGCGGCGCTGGTGGTGATCCTTCTGGTGCTCAGGAGCCGGAAGAAGCCCGCAGTCAAGGAGGAGACGCCCGTCGTGCCTGTCCCGGCTCCGGCCCCGGCACCCCAGGAGCCTCCCCAGCCCCGGCCCAGCACCAATGTCGTATCGCCGCAGAAGGATATTCCCCTGGGCGATTGGCAGCTGCGCTGCGTCGGCGGCGCGCTGGAGGGGCGGGTATTCCCCCTGGGCGCTTCCACCCAGATCGGCCGGGGCGGCCAGAACACCGTCGCCTTCCCTGCCGACACGGCGGGCGTCAGCAGCCGCCACTGCGTCATCCTACAGCAGGGCAGCCGTGTGACGGTGAAGGACCTGGCCTCCAGCTACGGCACCTATCTGAACGACGAGCGGTTGGAATCCAACCGGGAATATGACCTGCACCCCGGCGATATTCTCACCCTGGCCCAGAACGGCCCGGCCCTGCGCCTGGAAAAGGCAGGCCAGCCAGAGCAGACCGGCGGCCCCGCCCTGCGCGACGGCGACGGCAGAAGCTACCGGGCAGGCTCCGACGGGCGGCTCACCCTGGGCCGGGACAAGAGCAACGGCGTCTGCGTGCCCGACCAGACCGTCAGCAGCAGTCACTGCGTGCTGTTCCGCAAGGGCAGCGAGCTTTATCTGATGGACGTAGGCTCCGTCAACGGCACCTTCCTGCGGGAGGATGAGCGGCTGAAGCCCAACACGCCCTACCGGGTGCACAAGGGCATGGCCTTCTTCCTGGGCAACCGGGAGCACACCTTCGTCATCACGGAGGAATAAGAGCAACGGAGGACGCGCTATGGCAAACAATCGCACCTTTTTTAAGAACGTCCGGGCGGGGCGCATGTCCTTTCGGGACATTTTCTCCGACGTGACGAAAAAGCATACCCCCGAGGAAAACGCCCGGGTGCTCATCGCGGGCACGCCCCTGACCACCCCCGGCGAGGCGGAGATGCTGGCCGGGTGGCAGAAGCCCTTTCTATTCTCCCGGTTCTTCCTGATGGCCGCGGTGCTGTGCGCCCTGGGCTACGGGATGTTCCGATACTTCGGCCATATGGGGGGCGGGTTCCTGTTCCTGGCCGTGATGCCCATGCTGGTGAACGTGTCGCTGCTGATCCTCACCTGGGAGATGAACATTCCCCGGAATATCTCCCTGTATGAAATTCTGGTGGTCTGCGCCATCGGCGGGATGCTCTCCATCATCGCCACTCTGGTTTTCGGCCAGCTGGATACCTCTGTGGGGGCCCAGTGGGCCCCGCTGACGGAGGAACCGGCCAAGGCGCTGATCGTTTACATTCTGCTGGCCCGGAAGGACCGCAAATACCTGCTCAACGGCATTCTGCTGGGCATGGCGGTGGGCACGGGCTTCGCCGTCATTGAGACGCTTTACTACAATTTCCTCTTTACCGAAATCGGAGGCTTTTCTCTGGGCTTCTATACGGCGGCGCGGCGGGCCGCGCTGGCCATCAGCGGCCACGGCATCTGGGCGGCCATGGAGGGCGCGGGAATGATGCTGGCCAAGGGCGACGAAAAGCTCTCCCCTGCCCATTTGTTCCGCCCGCAGTTCCTCGTCTATTTCTTCGGAGCCTTTGCCCTGCACTTCCTGCACAACTACGATGTGACCAGCCTTCCGGGGCTGGAGGATGCCAGCACCATCCGCTACATCGCCATCTCCGCCGCGGCCGCGCTGACGCTGCTGCACCTGCTGAAAAAGGGCGCGAACCAGGCGGTGGACATTTCCGCCGCGTACAACAGCGGGCGGGTGACCCTGGCCGTGAACCGACAGGAGACATTCCGGGAAAACGCCGGGTCAGCCGGCGTTTTCCTGGAGGGCATCTCCGGCACCGTGACCGGGCGCGTCTTCCCCATTCAGGAGGGACAGGTGCTCACCATCGGGCGGCTGGAGGGCTGCGACCTCTGCCTGCCCGGTCAGGGCAGCGTCAGCGGGCGGCACTGCCGCATTGCCATGCAGGCGGGGCAGCTGACCGTCACGGACCTTGGCTCCACCAACGGCACCTATGTGGGCGGCCAGCGGCTGGCGGCCAATGTGCCGGTGGCCCTGCATAGCGGAAGCACCGTGTACCTGGGCGGCCAGGACTGCGGCCTGCGGGTCAGGACATGACCCGGCGGGAGCTTCCCCCGGGCGCTCTGGTGCATGGCCGCTACCGGGTGGAGCGGGTGCTGGGCAGCGGCGGCTTCGGCGTGACCTATCTGGCCTACGACCTGCGGGAGCGTCAGGCGGTGGCCATGAAGGAATACATGCCCCTGGACGCCGCCTGCCGGGCCCCGGGCAGCCAGGAGGTGCGCCCCGCCACCCGGAGCGAAAAGCAATACGAAAAATTCAAGCAGAAATTCCTGGACGAGGCCCGGACCATCTACAAATTCCGGGGGCACCCCAACATTGTGGAGGTGCGGCACCTGTTCTGCGAGAACGGCACCGCCTATTACACCATGGAATATCTGGAGGGCACGGACCTGGACAAATTTCTGGAGGCCCAGGGCGGACGGATAAGCTGGGCGGCGCTGCGGCCCATCGTCGCCCAGGCGGTCAGCGCCCTGAAGCTGATCCACGAGGAGAACACGGTCCACTGCGACATCAGCCCGGACAACCTCCTTCTGGTGGGGGGACAGGTCAAGCTGCTGGACTTCGGCGCGGCCCGGAGCCGGCTGCGGGGCAGCATCCGGGCCTCGGTGATCCTGGCAAAGCACGGCTACACGCCCCCGGAGCAGCTGCGCGGGCAGAACCTGGGGCCGTGGACGGATATCTACGCCCTGGCCGTGACCATTTACCACTGCGTCACCGGCTCCCTGCCCCCCAGGGCGGAGGACCGGCTGCTGCGGGACGGGACCCGGTGGCCCAGCCAGCTGGGACTGGCCGTCCCCTCGCCCCAATGGGAGCAGGCGCTGAAGAAAGCCATGGCCCTGCGCCCGGAGGACCGCTTCCAGCGCGTCACGGACTTCTGGGACGCGCTGAACGCCCGTCCGGCGGCTGAGCGCTGGCCGGCGCTGCTGGGCGTCCGGGGCCTGTTCGCCGGGCAAAGGCTCGTCATCCGGCAGGAGACCTGCCTGGGGACCGACGGGCGCTGCCACGTCGTCTATCCCCCCGGCAGCCCGGTCAGCCGGAGGCACCTGCGGCTCTGGCAGGAGGGAGGTGCGCTTCTGGCCATGGACCTGGGCTCCGCCCAGGGCAGCCGCCTGGACGGGCGGCCCATGACCCCCGGCCTGGTCTATTCCGTTCCCCCCGGCGCGTTCATCAGCCTGGGGGACAGCCAGGTTTTCCGCGCCGCGGAATCGGGTTGAACCCGGACGGGAAGCGATATGATATGATTCTGTCATCTGAAAGCAGCCGCTGCATATTTGAGCTGCTGCCATTCAACGAACTGCGGTACCCTCTCAGTCAGGCCGTTCGGCCTGCCAGCTCCCCCAGCGGGGGAGCCAAGGGAAATTAATTCAATCAACAGGAATACAGGAGGTAACTCATCATGGCACTGAAAACCTGCAAGAACGGACACCGCTACGACGACTCCATCACCCCGGAATGCCCGGAATGCGCCGCGCTGGCGAGGCACACCCTGCCCCTGGGCGGCTTTGACGACGGAATGTGGGGCGAGCCGGACGACTACGGCAAGACCCAGCCCGTGCGCGGCCCGGCGGCTCCCGCCCGGGGCGCTACCGTCCCCGTCAATCCCGCGCCGGAGCACTGGGCGGACGTCAACGACTACCGGGACGCGGACGCCGTGCAGGACCACTACGACCCCACCATGCCGGTGAATTACGGCGATACCGCCATCCAGCCCGTGACCGGGTGGCTGGTGTGCATTGAGGGCACGGAAAAGGGCCGGGATTACCGGCTCCACGCGGAGATGAACTACATCGGCCGCAGCAAGGCCAACGACGTGGTGCTCTCCAGCGACAACACCGTCTCCCGGGAGCGCCACGCGCTGATCGCCTATGACGACCGGGACAAGCTCTTTTACTTTGCCCCCGCCAGCGGCTCCAGCCTGGTGCGCCGCAACGGCAAGCCCGTGCTGAGCACCACCGAGCTGAATTCCGGCGACCGGCTGGAGATCGGCAGCGGCACCTACATCTTTGTTCCCCTGTGCGGGGAGGGCTTCCAGTGGTAAGCTCCATGGAACATCCTGAGACCCGGGCCGCCGACGCCGGGCCGCTGGTGATCGAATCCTACACCGAGACCGCCGCGCCGCCCGCGCCGGAGGCCGGCGGGGGCAGCGGCATGCTTCTGGGGGCGCTGGGCATCGTGCTTGCCCTGCTGGCGGCGGTGCTGGTGGTGCTGCTGCGGCGCAGGCGGGCCCGAAAGGGCGGCACCGCGGCGGTGGAACCGGCCCCCGCCGATCTTCCGGCGCAGGAGGCTCCCCTGCCCTCCACCAGCGAGATCACCGCGCCCCCGGTCAAGGGCAGCGTCCGCGCCGCCGTGCATCAGCACATCGGCAAGCGGGAGGATCAGCAGGATTCCTACGTCTGCACCGACCCGGCGGTCTACGGCGCGCGGGGGGTGCTGGCGGCAGTGGCGGACGGCATGGGCGGCCTGTCCAACGGGCGGGCGGTGAGCCAGGCCCTGATCCGCTGCTTTGAGGAGGGCTTCCTCCGGGCCGACCCTACCTTCGGCAGCGCCGACCTGCTGCTTCAGCTGGCCATCCGGGCCAACGCCCAGGTAAACGGGATGCTCCAGGGGCAGGAGCGCAGCGGCTCCACCCTGGTGGCCGCCGTCATCCGGGGCGGGCTGCTCCACTTCCTTTGCGTGGGCGATTCCCGCGTGTACCTGTACCGGGGTGGCGGACTGATCCAGCTGAGCCGGGAGCACATCTTCCAGGAGGAGCTGGCCGTCCGGGCCCTGAACCGGGAGATCCCCGGCAGCCGGGTCCGCGCCGACCGGCAGGCCCGCGCCCTGACCAGCTATTTTGGCATCGGGCACATTCCGGCTCTTGACAGGAACGACGCAGGCATTAAACTAATATCAGGAGACAAAATTCTGCTGGCCTCCGACGGCGTATTCGGCACTCTGACCGACCAGACGCTGGAGGCGCTGATGGCCATGGAGCCGGAGGCGGCCGCCCAGGCCATGGCGGAGCGGATCGCGGCGGCGGACAAACGCTATCAGGACAATCACACGGCGGTGATCCTGGAATACCAGGAATAGCCGCGGCGATACCGGGAGGGATGCCATATGAAGATCAGAACAGCCAGCCTGACGAACCGGGGCGGCCGAAGCACCAACGACGACACCGTCCGCATTTTTGAGGGCGACGACAGCACCTGGGTCTATGTGGGCGACGGGCTGGGCGCTTACGCCGGGGGGCAGCAGGCCTCCCAGGCCGCCGGGCAGGCCCTGAGCGACGCCGCCCGGGGCGGCAGCCTGCTCACCGACGAGCGGATGCTGGAGGCCGCCGGGATGGCAAACCAGGCGGTGCTCCAATTGCAGCAGCAGACCCAGGGGAGCATGAAGACCACCCTGGTGCTGCTGTACATCGAGGACGGGCGTGCCCGGTGGATGCACGTGGGCGACAGCCGCCTTTACCATTTCTCCGGCGGCTGGCTGCAAAGCCAGACCATGGACCACAGCGTTTCCCAGATGGCGGTGCTCATGGGGGAGATCACCCGGGACCAGATCCGCTTTCACGAGGACCGCAACCGGGTGCTGCGGGCGCTGGGGGCGGACAACGCCCGGCCGGATCTGTCCCCCACCATGATGCTCACCGGAGGCAAGGACGCCTTCCTGCTGTGCACCGACGGCTTCTGGGAAAACGTATATGAGGCCGAAATGGAGCAGGCCCTCCGCGACGCTCAAAGCCCGGAGGACTGGCTCAGCCGCATGGAGGAGATCCTCCGCCCGCGGCTGACGGAGGGCAGCGACAACTATACCGCCGCGGCAGTTTTCTGCTGACCGGCCAGGAAAGACGAGGTGACTGATATGGAACAAAAACGCTGCTACAGCTGCATGCGGCTCAAGGACGACCAGCCGGTCTGCCCCCACTGCGGCTATGACGAGCGCACCCAGAATGATATCCACCAGCTGCCCACCGGCACGGTGCTGAAGGAGCAATACCTGATTGGCCGGGTGCTGGGGCAGGGCGGCTTCGGCATCACCTACCTGGCCTGGGACCTGTACCTGGACACGCCGGTGGCGGTGAAGGAATATTTCCCCAAAGAGGTGGTGATGCGCGAGTGCTCCGTGAGCACCAACGTATCCATCTGCACCACCGACGGCGAGACCCGCTTCCGCAACAACAAGGAGCGCTTCCTGCGGGAGGCGAAAATGCTGGCCCGGTTCTCCCAGACCCCGGAGATCGTCCAGGTGCGCAACTTCTTCCTGGCCAACAACACCGCCTACATCGTCATGGAATATGTGGAGGGCATCACCCTGAAGCAGCACGTGGCCGACCAGGGCGGCAAGCTCAGCGTGGAGGAGACCATGTCCATCCTCCGCCCCATTCTGCGGGCGCTGGCCATGGTGCACAAGGCGGGACTGATCCACCGGGACATCAGCCCGGACAACATCATGCTGCTGCCCGGCGGCGGGGCGAAGCTGCTGGACTTCGGCGCGGTGCGGGACGTGGCAAACGGCTCCTCCGCCTCCACCGAGGCCATCCTGAAGCGGGGCTTTGCCCCCATCGAGCAGTATCAGAAGCGGGGAAACCTGGGGCCGTGGACGGATGTATACGCCATGAGCGCCACCATTTACTACTGCGTCACCGGCGAGGTGCTGCTGGATTCCCCCGACCGGCTGCTGGAATATGAGGACCTGGACCTGAGCAAGAAGGCGCCCCAGCTGCCGGAATACCAGTGCCGCGCCCTGGAGCACGGCCTGCAGCTGCGCACGGAAAACCGCACCGCCTCGGTGGAGGCGCTGTACCGGGAGCTGTTCCCGGAGGACGTCCCCGCCCCGGAGCCGTCCAAGCCCGCCCCCAAGGGGAAAAAGCAGCCCGTGAAAAAGGGCGCTCCCAAAAAGGAGCCTGAAAAGAAGGTCCCCGTGCTGAAGATCGCCGGGTGGGAGGTCCCCGCCCAGGTGCGGCGCTGGCTGCTGCCCGGCGCGGCGGCGGTGCTGGCGGTGGCGGCCATCGGCATTGCGGCGGCGCTGATCGCAGGGAAGGCGCAGCCCGCGCCGGGCCCGGAGCCGGAGCCGACCTCCTTCTGGCCCACCCTGGCCCCCACGGAGGAAGCCATCCCTGCTGGCGACGAGATCGTATCCGGCCAGTGCGGCGAGGGCATGACCTGGACGCTGAACCGCACCACCCAAACCCTGACCATCGAGGGGGAGGGAAAGATGCAGAACTACGCCGCCTGGTGGAACGCGCCCTGGGCGGATTACGCCCCCTGGAACGACTACCGGGACGAGATCACCGCGGTGGTGATCGGCGAGGGCATCACGGAGGTCGGAGAGCGGGCCTTCGATACCTTTGAAAATCTGCAAAGTGTGCAACTGCCCAGCAGCCTGCGAGGCATCGGTATGCAGGCGTTTTATCGCTGCAATCTGCATAGCGTGCAGCTGCCGGAGGGGCTGCGGTACATTGCCCCCTTTGCTTTCGCTGGCAACGCCCTGACGGAGCTTACCCTGCCGGACAGCCTGCGCTATGTGTACCGGGGCGCGTTCCAGGGAATGGAGGGCCTCCAGTCCGTCACCATCGGCCCCGCTACCCGCCTGAATCTGTACAGCACTGAGCCGATTTTCACCGGCACAAATGTCACGATCCATGGCTACACCAACTCGGCGGCGGAGGACTACGCCCGCATCTACGGCCATGAATTTCAGTCCGTCGGTACCCTGGAATGGACATCAGAGGGCCAGTGCGGCGACGATGTCTATTATCAGCTGAACCGGGACACCGGCCTGCTTCGCATCAACGGCTCCGGGGCCATGTGGGATTTCAACGGCACCTGGATGGAGGGCGAAAATGCGGCGGATTGGGTCGAGGGCCGGGAACTGCCTCCATGGAGCCAGGAGCGGGAAAACATCTACGTCGTGGCCATTGGCGACGGCGTGACCTGCGTGGGCGACAACGCCTTTGAAAATTGCCCCTGGCTGTGGGACGTCTCCTTCGGGAGCACCGTGGAGCGCATCGGCTTCCAGGCGTTCCTGAGCGCGGGCTTTGAGCTGCTGGCGCTGCCGGATAACATCACGGATATCAGCGGCTGCGCCTTCAACTGGTGCCCGAATCTGTGGTATGTGCGGCTGCCGGAGCAGCTGCCGGAGCTGTGGCGGGACGCCATCGCCGACTGCGAAAACCTGCGGGAGCTGTGGATCGGGCGGGACACCGTCATCACCGGGCTGGATGAGGGAGATTTCCTGACCAACACCGGCATGAGCTTCCCTGGCCTGGTCATCCACTGCCCGGAAGGCTCCGACGCCCTGCGCTGCGCCCAGGAGTACAACATCCCCTACGAAATTACGGAATGAGGTGACAAGCAATGGAGCAAGTGACCAAGGCCCTCAGCCCCGGCGCGATGGTCGGCAGACGGTACCGGCTGGAGCGGGTGCTGGGCGTGGGCGGCTACGGCATAACCTACCAAGGATTGGATACCCGGCTGGACGGGGCGGTGGCGGTGAAGGAATATTTCCCCAGCTTCTGCGCCCAGCGCATCACCCAGCGGGGGGCGGACATCCGCTGCATGGCGGGCATGGAGCAGACCTATGCCGTGGGCATGGAGCGCTTCCTGCGGGAGGCAAGGACCCTGCGGCAGCTGAACCATGTGGCATGCGTGGTGCGGGTCACTGATTTCTTTGAAGAAAACCACACCGCCTACCTGGTCATGGAATATCTGGACGGCAAAAACCTGAAGCAGATGGCGGCGGGCTTCGGCGGGCGCATCCCGCCGGAGGTGCTGCTGCCCGCCATGGCTCCCATCATCCGCGCCCTGGGCCAGGTGCACGAGACGGGGCTGATCCACCGGGACGTGAGCCCGGACAACATCATGATGCTCTCCGACGGCACCATGCGCCTGATCGATTTCGGCAACGCCCGGGACGCCTCCTCCGGCCAGCCCATGACCCTGGCCATGAAGGAGGGCTTCGCCCCCGTGGAGCAGTACCGCACCCGGGGCCAGGGCACCTGGACGGACGTATACAGCGTCTGCGCCACCATCTACTACTGCCTCACCGGCAAGCTGCCCACCCAGGCCTTCGACCGGCTGACGGGCACCCCCCTGCCCACCCCGACGGAGCTGGGGGTGCGGATGCCTGCCTGGCAGGAAAAGGCCATCCTGGACGGCCTGGAGATCCCCGTTCAGCAGCGCATCCAGGACATGGCGGAGCTTTGGCAGCGGCTGTACGTGGAGCCGGAGCAGCCCGCCGCCCCCGTCATCCCCACCACCCAGATCACCGATCCGCCGCAGATCCAGGAGGCCGAAAGCCGCCTGCTGGCCGGAATGCACCGCATCCGCAGCATCTTCGCGGAGATCTACCAGAAAATGAAAGAGCTGTAAGGGTATGGACGAACGATTTGACCGCTGCATCTATTGCTTTGCCCCCCGGCAGGAGGGCATCTGCCCCGCCTGCGGGGAGCCTGCCTCCGCCGCCTGGCAGCTGCGCCCCGGCATGATCCTGAAGGGCCGCTACATGGCGGGCAGTCCCCTGTCCGAGACGGCGGAGTGCATCCACTACCGGGGCTGGGACCTGGTAAAGGACGTCCCGGTGGAGATCGGCGAATTCTACCCCAAGGCCCTGGTCACCCGGAACGCCGCCGGAGCCGTGGTCTGCGCCGCCGGCCGGGAAGCCGAACTGGAGGCCGGCAAACAGGCCTTCTTCCAGCGTGTAAAGCTCTTCTACGACTGCGCCAGCCCCAACAGCAAAGCCACCCTAGACTTCTTCCCCCGCAACGGCACCTGCTACTACGTCCGAAAACCAAGGAGGCCGTAGGGGGCCTTTGGGGGACGATTAGATCATGTCCTTCCCCCTCTCAGTCAGGTCTGAAGCCTAACTGAGAGGGGAACAAGGGAAAATGAGGGGTTGACAAGGTGAGGAGTGTGGTGTATAATGCGTTTTAGTTAGCAACGGCTAACTAGTTGAAATAGAGGCCTCCCTGGGTGGGGATTTTTGTTTGAGCAGTGGTTAGCATAGGCTAATTCAAAAAATAAGGAGAGTCAATTATGAAAAAGAAAATGATTGCGTTTGTTCTGTGTCTGGTCTGCCTGGTGTCGGTGGTGTCCTTCGCCGGGGCGGAAGAGGTCCAGGAGGATTATCTGGCCGGGATCAGCGGCACCTACGTGGAGCTGTTCCCGGAGATGGCCAAGGAGGAATACCGCCAGCTGTGGCTGGATGCCGCCGCGCCCCTGGTGGGTGAGGAATACGCCGAGGACGCCACCGATCTGCTGCTGAGCATGTGCATGGCTGAGATCTACGGCGACGAGGCGACCCAGGCTTACGAAAATGACCCGGAGAGCATGCGCTTTGACTGCTACTTCCTGGGCGGCGTCGCCCAGTTCGTCATGGACGGCGATGTGATCACCGGCCTGGACGCCGAGGGCAACGAGGTCTTCTCCCACAGCTACCACACCATTGACGTAGACTGCGACGAGGACTTCCTGTTCTACCAGACCGACGACGCGGACGCCGGACAGTTTACCTACTTTGCCTTCTCCCCCGACACCATGGAGACCACCTATCATCTGGAATTCCGCTACGCCGAGGACGTGGAGGACCTGATGAGCTGGTTTGAGGGCAGCTACGCCTACTGGAACGCCGCCGCCATCGCCGCCGACTACACCGACGAGATCATGGCCGACGTGATCAGCCTCTTTGTCACGGAGAACCTCTCCGACGAGGAAGCATAACAACACCCGTTTTCCCCTTTTTTCCAGGCGCCCCCGTGAAACGGGGCGTCTGGTTTTTTCTTAGGCAGTAAAGGGAAATGGCAAGGCGCTCCTTTTTGGGGAGCGCCTTGCCGGTATGGGAAGGGGGGGGGATTATTTGGCTTCGTCGGTGCGGTAGATGAACTTTACCTGGCCGTCCATGGTGTCGTCCAGGCCGGTGAAGCTGCGGTAGGTGCGGGAGACGTCCATGATGGCGTTCAGGCGGGCCAGGAGGGCATCCAGGTCGCCGTCCACCAGGTCGGTGAGCTTCTGGACGCCTTCGTCGGTGAACTGCTTCAGACCGTCGGACAGCTGCTGAGAGCCGTCATGGAGCTGGGTGATGCCATCCACCAGGGCGGGCAGGGAGCCTTGCAGCTGGGTCAGGCCGTCGGTCAGGGTTGCCGCGCCGTCGGTGAGCTGGCCCGCGCCGGTGCACAGGTCGGCGCTGCCGGAGAGGATGGCGGAAGCGCCGTCCGCGGCGGAGGAGACGCTCTCGGTATAGGTCTTCAGGCCGGTATAGAAGGCATTGTAGCTATCCAGGGAGGTCAGCAGCTCGGAGATGGTCTGACGTCCGGCGGCGGCCTGGGTGTACTTGGACTGGACCTCCGCGCCGCTCATGTTCTCGGAGATCAGATTGCTGATCTGCTCCTCCACGTTCTGGCTGATCAGCGCCTGGACATTCTCGCTCTGCATCTGGGCATCCAGATTGGTGGTGATGGCGGTCTGGGCGGTCTCGGTGCCCATCTGCGCATTGGTGGTGGCGGTGATGTTCTCCTGGACATTGCCCAGGGCCATCTGGGTCTCCACAGTGGAGGCAATGGCTGCCTGCTGATCCCCGGTGATCTGGCCGGCGTCAACGGCGGTCTGGTAATCCTCCGGGGACAGCCCGGTAGCGGCGGTGATGACCTGCGCGGTGACCTGCTGGCGGACCGCCTCGGTTACCTGGGCCTGCACCTGCTGGCGAACGGCCTCGGTGACCTGGGCGCTGACCTGCTCACGGACCGCTTCGGTGACCTTCTCCACCACCTGGCTGCGGTTGGCCTCCACGGCGGCGGTGACCTGCTCCAGGGCAAGCTCACGGATGGTGCCCTCGCTGAGGGAATTGAGGACGCTGTTCAGCGCGTCGGTGTAATTTTCAATGGTCAGGTCGGGCACATTCACGCCCGCGGCCTTCAGCTGGGTGGTGGCGGTGGCCAGCAGAGTATTGAACACCTGCTCCGCGCCGCCGGTCAGGGAATCGTTATTGGAGACCAGGGTATTCAGGCCGCCGGTCAGCTCCGCCACACCGGCATTGAGCTGATCCGCGCCGTCTTGCAGAGAGGACGCGCCATCGTGCAGGGCGGACGCGCCGTCCGTCAGCTGATCCACGCCGCTGACCAGGTCGCCGGACTTCTCCAGCAGGGTAGCCAAGCCCTCGTTCAGGGCGTCGGTACCGTCGGTGAGCTGGGTCAAAGCGCCGGTGAGCTGATTCACCGCGTCGGACACATCCTCGGAGGAATCCAGCTTGGCATCCTCAAAGGCGTTGAACACCTGATTGGTGACCAGGGTCACGGTCATGCCCATCTGGAAATCGGTGGCGTCAGCGGTGATCTCAACATAGCTGGGGACCTCCAGGGTGTCCTTATCCACGCCCAGATTCTCCTGCATGCCGGGCAGCGCCACGCCCACCACGGCGGTGTGGTCGCCGTCGTTGACCACACGGCCGTTGGTCACCTCCACATTGCGGAAGATGTCATTGTCCAGCACCAGGCCGGTGACGGCGGCGAAGGGGACATAGATTTTTTCCTTTTCGCCGTTCAGCTCCACCAGCTCATACAGGCGGTTGTCATAGTCGAAGCGGATGGTCACCCGGCCGCTCTTGCCCACCAGATCTTCCAGGGCGATGTCCTGGCCGTCCAGCTGATAGGAGACGGTGAGGGATACGGGCAGCTCCTTGTCGGTGGTGCCCCGGTAATAGATGTCGCTGCCGTTGGCAGTCCAGGTGAGAGCCTCGCCGTCGGCGGCGTAGGTCTCGTCGCCCTTGACGTTTTCAATGTCCGTCAGCGCGCTGCGGTCGGCCAGGGCATCCTCCCCGGCGGCGTTCTTCAGCCAATCGCTGACGATGACCTGCCGGACAGCGCCGTCCGCTCCGGCCAGAACGTAAACCGTTTCATCCTTTTCATTCTTCACGCCGTCGTCGGCAAAGGCAAACCCTGCGCCGGTCAGGCAGAGGGCGGCGCTCAGGCCGAGGGCAATTACTTTTTTCAGCAGTTTGTTCATTTTCAATACCTCCACATTTATTTCACAGGGTTCTTTGACTTGGCATCAATTTTCGTCATGCCCAGGGTGGTCTTGCAGATCACCTTATCCAGCAGCATGAACATGGCGGGCAGGATGAAGATCACCAGCAGCATACTCACCACAGCGCCCCGGGCGATCAGCATACACATGGAGCTGACGATCTCGATATCGGAGTACACAGCTACGCCGAAGGTGGCGGCGAACATTCCCATGCCGGAGACGATGATGGAGGGGATGGAGGTGGCCAGGGCGGTCTGCACGGCAGTGCGCTTGTCGCTGCCGGAGATGCGCTCGGCCTTATAGCGGGTGGTCATCAGGATGGCGTAGTCCACCGTCGCGCCCAGCTGAATGGTGCTGATGCAGATGGGGGTGATGAAAGCCATGCTCTGGCCCAGATAATGGGGCAGGCCCAGGTTGATGAAGATGCCCAGCTCGATCACGGCGATCAGGATCACGGGCAGCGTCAGGCTCTTCTCCACCAGCAGAATGATGATGAAGATGGCAACCAGGGACACGGCGGTGACCACGGCAAAGTCATGGTCGGTGGTTTCGATCATGTCCTTCATGCAGGGCGCTTCGCCGATGAGCATGCCGGTGGGATCGTAGGATTTCAGGATCTCATTCAGCCGGGTGATCTGCTCGTTCACCGCGTTGCTGGCGGGGGCATATTCAGAGTTGACCAGCAGCAGCTTCCAGTTGTCGCTTTCCAGGGTGTCGGTCAGCTCGGCGGGCAGCAGCTCCTCCGGGATGCGGGAGCCAACCAGGCTCTCCATGCCCAGCACGTACTTCACGCCGTCCACCTGCTCCATCCGGGCCATCATTTCCTTGACCTGCCTGGAGGAGGTATTGGCATCCACCAGCACCATGTGGGTGGAGGCAATGTTGAAGTCATTGTGCAGCTTCTCGTTGGAGACCACGTAGTTCATTTCCTCCGGCAGGCACTGGCCCATGTCGTAGTACACTTCGTCGTTGGCCTTGGCGTAGCCGTTGTAGGCGGGATAGATCAGGGCCACGAACAGGATGAGGAACACGGGGAAGATCTTCACGATGCCCTTGGCAAACCGATCCATGTTGGGAATGATGGAGCGGTGCTTGGTCTTTTGCAGGGGCTTATCCAGCACCAGGATCATGCTGGGCAGCACGGTCACGCAGCCCAGGACGCCCAGCAGCACGCCCTTGGCCATCACGATGCCCAGGTCGCGGCCCAGGGTGAAGCTCATGAAGCACAGAGCGATGAAGCCCGCGATGGTGGTGACGGAGCTGCCGATGACGCTGGTCAGGGTCTCCTTGATGGCCACCGCCATGGCTTCCTTGTTATCCGGGTACTTCTCGCGCTGCTCGTTGTAGCTGTGCCACAGGAAGATGGAGTAGTCCATGGTCACGGCCAGCTGGAGCACAGCGGACAGGGCCTTGGTGATGTAGGAAATTTCACCCAGCCAGTAGTTGGTGCCCATGTTCAGCAGGATCATGGCCCCGATGGAAACCAGGAACACCAGCGGGATCAGCCAGCCATCCAGCAGCAGGAACATGGCCACGCAGGCCAGCAGCACTGCCAGGCCGACATAAATCGGCTCCTCCTGCTCGCACAGGTCTTTCAGGTCCACCACCAGCGCCGTCATGCCGGACACAAAGCACTGCTTGCCGCAGACGCTTCGGATCTCCTTAACGGCCTCCATGGTGCTGTCCTCGCTGGTGCCGCTGTCGAAGAACACGGCCATCATCGTGGAGTGGTCGGTATTGAATTCGCTGTACACCTTTTCCGGCAGCAGCTCCATGGGGATGCTCAGGTCCGCCAGGGAATCATACCACAGCACGGTGGCCACGTGGTCGATGCTCTCCACCTTTTCTTTCAGGGCGGCCACATCCTTTTCCGGCATATCCTCGAAAATCAGGAAGGTGAAGGCTCCCTTGTTGAAGTCCTTCAGCAGCTCATCCTGGCCGATGACGGTCTCCATGTCGCTGGGCAGGTAGGTCAGCATGTCATAGTTGACACGGGTGGCCGCCATGCCCATTACCGAGGGGATCATCAGCAGCAGCGTCAGGATCAGGATCGGGATGCGGTATTTGACGACCGCTTTTGAAAAACGCATTTTAATTATCCTCCCATACATCACAATATTCCACATCGATCACATCAGGCTTCTGATGCTTGACGATTTTCACAAGGCTGACCGCCACGCTCAGGTTCAGAATGCCTTCGCACAGCAGCGAGATGCCCAGCAGCGTGACGATGACCTCCACCGCCTCGGAGGGGCGGAAGGCCAGCAGCAACCCGGCCACCCCGGCCACAATGGCCATCACCATGGTCAGCCACCACTGGCGGATGCCGAAGCGCCGGGCGTCCATGGCGGTGCCCACCTTGAACAGGCTGTCCACCAGGATGCAGATGCCCATGGAGATGCACAGGAAGTTCATCACATTGTCGGGCTTCAGCAGGGTGATGATCCCCAACAGCATCAGCAGGATTCCAAATTGCAGATCATACTGGAAGGCCAGGCGGAACAGATCCTTGGAAAAGTAACCCACCAGCCTTACCGCGCCAAATACCAGCATTGAAACACCGAAGAAAATCGCAATGGTCTGCGCGGAGGGCGCGGGGAACGCGATCAGCGCCACGCCCATCAGGCAGAACACAACGGAAATGGCGATATAGCCATACTTGGCGACCTTCATCGGAACAACAGAACGGGATTTCATATTTCTGCGCCTCCTTCGGCATGTGTTCGGTTCCATTGACTGGACATAGAATACAATATTTTTTTGCCCTTGAACACGGTCATTCCCCCGCCGGTGCCCGAAAAACAGGCACTATTTTCCATCTGCCCAGTTTTTGCGCACCGCCGCCCCCGTGTTGAATTTTTGGGCACGAAGTCCCTTGTGCCCAAAAATCGCAAAACCGGCGGCACAGCGGCCGCCGGGGCGTAAAAATTCAAAAAAAGGGTTGCAAACGGGGCCCTTCCATGATATAATTCTCTGTGTGTCCGACCATGGGCGCGTTGCACCAATATATTGGGATGTCGCCAAGCGGTAAGGCACCAGACTTTGACTCTGGCATTCGTCGGTTCAAATCCGGCCATCCCAGCCATATCTGATCCGCTAGCTCAGTTGGCAGAGCAACTGCCTTTTAAGCAGTGGGTCCGGGGTTCGAATCCCCGGCGGGTCACCAAAAATCGGCAAACTTCGGCGGAAGGTTGCCGATTTTTACTTCTTCACTCTTCACTCTTCACTAAATTCGGACGTCCGATTTTTGGAAAGTAAAAAGTAATAGTGAATAGTGAATAAGTAGGATGCGAAGGGGGGAGATTTATGGGAAGTCCGTTACAGGAAAAATCTAAAGCGTTTGCCTTGCGGATCATCAAAGTATGCAATGAGGTACGACAGCAGAAGCGGGAATCCGTTCTGACAGGCCAGCTTCTTCGCTCCGGAACCAGTATTGGTGCCAATATTCGGGAAGCATTTTATGCACATGGCAGGGCGGACTTTGTCGCAAAGCTCCAAATTGCCCTCAAAGAGTGTTCTGAAAGTGAATACTGGCTGGAATTGCTGATTGAAAGCGAATACTATGAGGATAAGACCATTCTTGACCAGTGTATTGAGATCAAAAAGCTTTTGATCTCATCTATCAATACAGCGAAAAACAATGCGAAGTAATCGCATCCAAAGCGATTAATCTACATAAGGGCAAGGCCTCCACATCTGTGGTGGCCTTGTCCTTTTTGTTTTCCCAAAGAGGATTCGAACCCATTTCAATGCGGGTGTCCAGTGGACACCTGCGCCCACCAGTGCAAACACTGGTGGGAACCACAATGTCATCGAATCCCCGGCGGCTTCCTTTTGCTTGCGGGGCGGCTATGTATGCCTCACCGGGCAGTTTGCCAGCAGGGCCAGCAGGCGGGTGCTGGCGGCTTCCTCCTGCCTTGCCAGGGCGCGGAAGGAAAATCCGAATTCGCTGCTGGCGCTCCAGCTCTGGAATGCCTGCCACAGCTCCCGGCTGCGGCGGTAGGCCAGGGCCAGCCCCCGGCACAGCTGCTTTTCCGGCCAGCAGGTCTGATCGTGCGGCAGCTCCAGCCCCCGCAGCATTGCCATGCCGCTCACCGCCTGGGCGGCGGCGGCCGCCTCCCGGTGCAGCTCCAGCAGCGTCTGCCGGGCTTGCCCGGCGCACAGGGCGGCCAGATTGCGATAATCCGCCGCCGCCTCCCGGCACAGTCTTGCCAGCTGGGGCAGCTCCATTGGCTCCCTGCCCCCCACCCGCTGCCAGACCCGGGCCTCCATATCCTCCATTTGCGCCACTCCCTTAAAAGCATTTCCCTCCATTCTACCCGGCCGGGGCGAAAAATGTGCGAAAAAATAATTGCTTTTTCGTTCATTTGTGCTATAATGAAAGAAAGAGAATTTACAAGGAGGCTTCGCCATGCCCAGAACCAGCAACAAGCCGGAGGAGATCATGAATTTCGTCAACGAATTTGTCCAGGAGCATGGCTATTCCCCCTCGGTGCGGGAGATCGGCGAGGCCGTGGGCCTGCGCTCCACCGCTTCGGTGAGCTACCATTTGCAGGCCCTGCAAGCCAAGGGCATTCTGGGAGCCGCCGGGCAGAAGGGCCGCAAGCGCGCTCTGGCCGCCGGGGCCAGGCCGGGGCAGATCCCCATTGTGGGCGTGGTCACTGCGGGCATGCCCATCCTGGCCGTGGAAAATCAGGAGGGCACCATGGCCTGGGACGATCCGGGCTGCTTCGCCCTGCGGGTCCGGGGCGACAGCATGATCGGCGCAGGCATCCTCAGCGGCGACAAGGTGGTGGTCCGCCCCCAGCAAACGGCGGATGACGGGCAGATCGTGGTCGCCCGCCTGGGCGACGAGGCCACCGTCAAGCGCCTGCGCCGCCGGCACGGCGAGATCTGGCTCATGCCGGAAAACGAAGCCTACCCCCCCATCGACGGCACCCAGGCCGAGATCATCGGCATCGTCAAGGCCGTTGTGAGAGAATATTGAGACAAAAACCGGGCCTGTTGCAAAATACGCCCATGAAAAAACCACATCGACCATCCCGAAAGGGCTTGGCTGATGTGGTTTTTTGCGTTAGAATTAAACTGTCATGAAAAACTCTGGAACGCAAGCTCAGTATACCGCAGTTGAGCAAAATAATCAACTGGTTCTTATACTGAACAGTGA
>ENA-OUQF01000179-OUQF01000179.1-human-gut-metagenome-genome-assembly--contig:-NODE-179-length-59958-cov-35.163531_pt1 | contig 59958 bp, 56 predicted proteins | sample MGYA00237947_ERZ548826 | MGnify/ENA primary metagenome ERZ548826 (study PRJEB26490, sample SAMN05194701) | human gut metagenome | biome: terrestrial biome; feature: human-associated habitat; material... | reverse complement strand
TGGCAACGGCTGCGCAATATTTCTCGTTTTTCAAACTGAAGAAGTGGGGCAAAAGACGGCTGCGGCTCGCAGACACATTTGCGCGGTGTTGCCTCAAAACAGAGGAGAGAGCAGGTATGATCGCAAGGACGCCCCCCATGGGCTGGAACAGCTGGGACTGCTATGGCCCGGCGGTCACAGAGCAGATCGTCCGCCGGAACGCGGAATTCATGGCCTCGCACCTGAAACGCTGCGGCTGGGAATATATCGTTGTGGATATCCAGTGGTATGAGCCGACCGCCGTCAGCCACCACTACAACCCCTTTGCCGAGCTGTGCATGGATGAATACTCCCGGCTCCTCCCCGCCGAAAACCGCTTCCCCTCCGCCGCCGGAGGAAAGGGCTTCGCGCCGCTGGCGGAATACGTGCATTCCCTGGGGCTGAAATTCGGCATTCACATTATGCGTGGCATCCCTCGCCAGGCCGTCCACCGCAATACAAAAATCAAAGGCAGCGCCAGAACCGCCCGGGAAATTGCCAAGCGAAACAGCATCTGCCAGTGGAATACGGATATGTACGGCGTGGACGCGGCCAAGGACGGCGCAAGGGAATATTACGCCAGTCTCTTCGAGCTGTACGCCTCCTGGGGTGTGGACTTTATCAAGTGTGACGACATCTGCCGGGAGCTGCCCCAGGAAGAGGCGGAGCTGATGCTGCTGAGCGACTGCTTAAAGCACTGCGGCCGGGATATGGTGCTCAGCCTTTCCCCCGGCCCGGCGCTGCTGGAAAAGGCGGAGCTTTACAAGCAGGCCGCCAACATGTGGCGCATTACCGACGACTTCTGGGACGATTGGGCGCTGCTGTACGCCATGTTTGAGCGGGCGGAAAAATGGTGCACCCATGCAGGCCCCGGCCACTGGCCGGACGCGGATATGCTGCCCATCGGCCCCATCCGCCAGACCGAGGGGCAGAGCAACCGCACCAAATTCACCCACGATGAGCAGCGCACCATGCTCACCCTTTGGAGCATTTTCCGTTCCCCCCTTATCATCGGCGGCGACATGACCGGCTTTGATGCATTCACCATGGAGCTGGTCACCAATCAGCGCGTTCTTGTCATGCACCGTTCCTCCCGTCATGCCCATCAGGTGTGGCACAGGCACATCGGCGGCACCGAGTTCATTCTCTGGACGTCCGTATGCGCCGACGGCGGGCAGTATGCCGCCGTCTTCAACGCAGGCGACGACTCCGGCACTGTTTCCGTTCCGCTCATCGACCTGGAGGCCGAGAACGCCGCCCAGGCCGAATCCCTGTGGACCGGGGAAGTTTTCCCCCTCCGCGGTTCCCTGGAGGTCCCCCTCCCCGCCCACGGGGCAGCAGCCTTCCGCCTGGTGTGAAGGACCGGCCCCTGTCAGGGCACAAAAGTTTCCCCCTTGCTCACCTCTGTCAACGAGCAAGGGGGAAAAACTTTGCCATATGATCTGTAGCTTACTCACGCCACGTTTCTTTTCTATCTCGGCAGAACAGATAGGCAGTAAGTGTATTTTTTATGTCAGCCCATTTTGCCAAGCCCCACCTAAATATTTGCCACGGCTTACCGTTCATAAGTTGTAGCAAAAGCAGAAACAAGGGTACGGATAGCCTAGGCTCTTGCAGTTCATAACCACACATAGGTTGTGACACCCGGACGGCCAGGTCACCGCAATGGTGGCCGTCTTGCAGTTCATAACCACACATAGGTTGTGACTGACATGATATGACCATCGAGGAACGGAAACAGACTTGCAGTTCATAACCACACATAGGTTGTGACTGCAAGATCCTGTGTCTAGTGGCTAATAGGGTTACAGCATGTTGCGTCTACCTCTGTTTTTATGGATATGATTATTGGCTTTGGTTTTCAAAAATGCCAATTTTCGTGCGAACGATTCAGCACATTGCTGCGTACTTCCTATTCGCACCTCGTGGCTGCACCTCACGAAATAAAATTTATTGGTTCATTTTATGTGCCCAGAATTTCTGCGCACTCTGTCTGTTACGATACCCATATCCTTGGGCATCATTCAGGACATTTTTATTCTCATCAACAATTACAAATGGATTTCTCTTTTGCTTCTTATACTCCTCGCTAAAATGGGTAAAAACATTTGGAAAAGCCTTACCAATAGGCTTATCCGGGTAGGTTTTTGTTTTCTTCACCTCCAATTTCTTTATCAAATCCGCCGAAGGAACCCCCTCGGAAATTTCCTTCTGTGCAACTTGCAAAATCGATTTTGCTGCGTTAGCGTCCCGGCCATCCACATTTCTGCAGACCGGGCATACAAAAACGGAATCATCACGCGCCAATTTATTTTCTCCCCGCAGGATATATCCACATTTCGCACACCGCTGTGTTGATGCAGTAAATGTACCAATCGCATGGTAACTGGCTCCCGACCACTCCGCTTTGTATTTGAGTTTGCGCAAAAGCTCAGACATAGCCGCATCGGACAATCTGTCTGCGAGATTGGAATCGGCCATCATTCCCTTCACATTCAAGTTTTCAATGGCAACCAAACTTGCCTTCCTGACAACTTCTGCTGAATAGACATGCTGCGCCATATCTCGTTTTCGCCGCATTTTACGTTCCAATTTAGACAGCTTCAATTGTGCTTGATTATAACGCCTCGATGGCAAAACCGTCTTTGGAACTACAAGCTTTTCATTGATTTCTGACTCGTGCAACCTATTAAAGCTTCGCGCCTCTTTGCAATCCTGCCGGAATTGCTTGTTCTTCGCCCCATAGCGTCGGGACAGCTGTCGCCCCAACTCCGTTTTTTTATCCTCAAATTTTTGCTTTATTCGGGGGTTCTCGTAAACCCTCCCATCCGAATCCGTTGCCATTGCGCGAACCCCAACATCAATTCCGACTCCTTTTCTTTCAGCTTCAACCTTTGTCGGTCGATATACATCCTTTAATGTGATAGTGGCAAAATAATCTCCGCAATTATCCCTACTCACTCTCAAACTAAGCACTTTCTTACTGTCCCGGTATTTCTCAAAAAAGCCTTCATCTGACTCCTCTGAAAAACGGATTTTGTCATTCCACCCCCGCGCTTTTACTCGAAAATCCTTACGTAGTGTAATATACACACTTTGCTTTTCTCTGCTTATCTTCCCCGCCTCAATCTGGAAAAAGCAACTTTTTCTTGGTTTAGCGTCCGAATACCAGCGTACAATATGTCGCCCATTTGCGTCAGTTGCACGAAACCAAGCATCCACAGGCAGTTTTCCCTGGCTCTCCCATGCCTTCCGCATATCTGCCCCCAGTGCGCCGCCAACCGTAGATGACAAGCACCCCCCAGGCACATTAGCCACACACGGGCTATTCTTTCTCAGCTCATCCAGCCACTCCCGTTTTCCAATATACTTCCAGTTGGGGAATTCTGCATCTCCACTCTTAGATTTTTGGCGAAGCTCCGGCACCCCCTCTTTCAGGGCATACAGCGTCATGTTATACGCCTTTTGCAATCCCATTAGCCACCCATCGATTGTTTTTGCCTGTTCTTTTGTAGGGTAAAGCCTTATTTTCATCGGGTAAACATCAATTTTATTGTACTGAACTTCCACTGCAGTCGCCCCTTTTCTTTACTTTATTCTACAATTTGCAGAATGTCAACCTTAACTTCGTATTTGTGTGCTTTTTCTTTCGCAGATAAATACTACCACACATTATGTCCAATATATGACACACATTGCAATGTTCAGGCAACACCGCACAATTTGGCAAGAAGCCCCAGCCTGGATTTTTGGCTCAATTCAAAGTTTGGAAAACGAAGGTATACTGTATGTATTTCTCGTTTTTCAAACTGAAGAAGTGGGGCAAAAAAACGGCTGCGGCTCGCAGACACAATTGCGCGGTGTTGCCTTCATTCCCCACTTTCAGTTTGTGTACCTTATGGAAGCGATAAACCCCCCATGGGCCGCAGCCCATGGGGGGTGCCTGTTTAACGGACGTACTCGATGACGACGCAGCGGTTTGGTTCGACGCCGGTGGAATGGGTGGTGATGTTGTCCATGTCCTGAAGGGCGGCATGGATGACATGACGCTCATAGGCGTTCATCGGCTCCAGGGTGGTGCGGCGGCGCATTTTCAGCACCTGCTGGGCCTTCTTCACCGCGTAGCGGCGCAGGCTCTCCTCCCGCTTCTCCCGGTAGCTCTCGGCATCCACATTGATGCGGACACGGCCCTCAACGCCCCGGTTGATGGAATAATTGGCCAGGTGCTGAATGGCGTCCAGAGTGTCGCCCCGGCGGCCAATCAGGTAACCCAGATCCTCACCCACCAGCTCCACCTGGTATGTATTGCCATCTTCCTTCCAGCAGTGGGGCACGGCCTTGGAATCCATGCGTTCCAGCAGGCCCGCAATGAAGGTCTCGATCTTTTCCTCCACGCTGCCCGGCTCGGCAGGGGCGTACACCTTCGGCTCCTTGGGAGCCTTGGGGGCCTGGGGCTTTTTCTCCCTGGGCTCTCTCGGCTCACGGGGAGGACGCTCCCGGCGCTCGGGCTTGCTCTGGGGCTCAGCAGGCTCGCTCTTCACCTCCGGCTCCGCTTTGGGCTGGGGCGCGGGGGCGGGCTGGGGCTGCTCGGGCTTGGGCTCCGGCTTCTTGGGGGGCTTGGGCTTGGAGCGGGAGGCGGCGGACAGGGCCACCTTCGGTGCCTCGGGGGCAGGATCGGGCACCTGGTAGGTCACCTCGATCTTGGCAGGCTGGGCGCCGATGCCCAGGAAGCCGGATTTGGGCATCTGAACCACCTGATAGGAGAAGCTGTCGGCATCCAGACCTAGCTGGGCGGAAGCGTTGGCCTTTGCCTCATCAATGGTCTTGCCTGTGATAATGCTTTTCTTTTCCATGGATCATTCCTCCGTTTGATTGGAAGCGTAGCGGTTGGGATCGTAGTTGCGGCCCTTGCAGTAGGGGCGGTCGGCAATGCCGGACATGGTCTCGGTCTGGCTTTCTTCCTCTTCCGTTACCAGGCCCTTTCTGGCGGCATATTCCCTGGCAGCGGCGGAGCGCTCGGCTTCCTCCTGCTCGCGCTGCTTCTTCTGCATCTTTTTCTTGCTGGTGTTTTCGGTGATGCCGTCGGGGTTGGCGGCCCGGCGCTCGGCCCGCTGCTGCTCTTTCTCGGCCTCGATGCGGTCCTGCTCCAGGCGGCGCTTCAGCCGCTCGGCATCCTCGGCATCATACTGGGTGCGGTACTTCTTGGTCAGCAGCACATCCTCGATGGTGCGCACCACGCCGCCGATCAGCCAGTACAGCGACAGGGAGGCGGGCACAGTGAAGCCGATCCACAGCATCATCAGCGGCATGGTATACATCATGACCTTGCCGGTCTGGGCGGCCTGGGAATTCTGGGCGGTCTCCTTGTCCTGGATGCCGTCCTTATTGGTAACCACGGAGTCGTTCATCTTCTGGTTGATCCACATGGTGACCACCTGGTTGCCGGCAGACAGCAGCGCCAGCAGGAACAGGCCCACGTTGGGCCAGGTCCAGAAGGTGGAGGCAAACACGTTAAAGGGCGGGATCAGGCCCAGGTTGCAGCCCAGGAAACCGAAGTTGACACCGTTCAGCACGGTATCACTGATGGTGGGGATGGCCTCCTTCAGCACGTCGGCATACTGGGGGATCAGCTGGGCGGCGGTGATCTGATTGTAATAGGCGTTGGAGCCAAAAGCCTCGGGGGCGGCAGTTTTCAGCACGTCCACGATCTGGTTGGCCGTCTCCAGGCTCTCATGGAGCATGTACACCAGGGGCTGACGCACCACGGTATACAGGGGGATGATGATCAGCATGGGCACCAGGCTCCACAGGCAGCCGCCGCCCATGGATACACCCTCTTCCTTGTACATGGCCTGAATGGCCGCGTTCTGGCGCTGGGGATCGTCGGCATAGCGGCGCTGGATCTCCTGCATCCGGGGCTGAAGGCGGGACATCTTCATCATGCTCTTCTTGGATTTGGCCGTCATGGGCAGCATCACCAGTTGCACGATGACGGAGAACAGGATCAGCGCGATACCATAGTTGTTGGTAAACTGATACAGCCAGCCCATCAGATAGCCGAAGGGGACCTGGATGATATCAGCAAGGGAGAACAGGAACATGGACTTTCCTCCTTATTCTTTGAAGTCATTGCTTCATGGGACGGGGTCATAAAAGTCCCCATGGTAAAACGGGTGGCATTTGGCGATCCGCTTGATCGCCAGCCAGCCGCCGCGGATTGCCCCGTAGCGGCGTATCGCCTCATAGGCATAGGCCGAGCAGGTGGGGCGGAACCGGCACCGGGGCGGAAATGCAGGGGAAATGTTCTTCTGATAAAATCGGATCAGGCACAGCAATGCTCTTTTCACGGCTGCTCACCCGCCTCCCGCAGGATCCCGGCCTTGGCGGCCAGGTTCAGGTAGCTTGCCGTCAGGCGCTGAAAGGGGGCCTCCACCGCACGGGTGCGGGCCACCACCACAATGTCCCAGCCGGGCTGGAACCGCTGCTCATTCAGCCGGTAGATCTCCCGCAGGCGGCGGCGGGTACGGTTGCGGTACACCGCGTGACCCAGCTTTTTCCCCACAGTGATGCCCACCCGGTTAATCCCCTGGCGGTTTCTGCGGGCGTAGAGCACCAGATACGAATCGGCCACGCCGGAGGTATGGTACAGCCGCCGGAAAATATGATTGAGCTTCAGACTGGTGGAATACTTCATAGCGCCAACTCCAAAATTCGACTGTCGCCTCCGGGGCACGCGTGTCAGCCCCCATAAAAAAGGGAGCGGGGCGAATACCTTTCACCCCGCTTTTGCTCCCATTTCGCTCAGAGCAACATTCCCACACCGGGGTGCCCAATGCTCATCAAGCGGACAGAACCTTGCGGCCCTTCGCACGGCGGCGGGCAAGAACCTTACGACCGTTGGAAGAAGCCATTCTCTGACGGAAACCATGCACCTTGGAACGGTGACGTCTGCTGGGCTGATAGGTACGCTTCATAAAAGATACACCTCCTTGCTGAACTTCATATGCTCGACAGCCCACTGGGCCGCAGCAACGCACAATTACTGACTTTCACAGTCATGCCAGAGTATTATAACCGAAAAAGGACAGCAGGTCAACACATTTTTTCATTTTTTGCCGGTTACTGCTTCCGCCACACCATTTTGTTCACCACACCGGTGTAGCTCTGAATGAGCCTGACCACCTTGTCGGATACGTTCTCGTCGGTGTAGTCCGGCACGGGAATGCCCAGGTCGCCGTTGCGGTTCATCTCCACCGCCACGTCCACAGCCTGGAGCAGGCTGCCGCCCTCGATGCCCGCCAGGACGAAGCAGCCCTTGTCCAGCGCCTCAGGACGCTCGGTGCTGGTGCGGATGCACACCGCCGGGAAGGGATGGCCCACGCTGGTGAAGAAGCTGCTCTCCTCCGGCAGGGTGCCGGAGTCGGACACCACGCAGAAGGCGTTCATCTGGAGGCAGTTGTAGTCATGGAAGCCCAGGGGCTCATGCTGAATGACCCGCCGGTCCAGCCGGAAGCCGCTTTCCTCGATCCGCTTTCTGGACCGGGGATGGCAGGAATAGAGGATGGGCATGTCATATTTCTCCGCCATGGCGTTGATGGCGCGGAACAGGGAGAGGAAATTCTTCTCGGTGTCAATGTTCTCCTCCCGGTGGGCGGAGAGCAGGATATACCGGCCCTTTTCCAGCCCCAAGCGGGCGTGAATATCGGAGGCCTCGATCTTCGCCAGGTTCTGATGCAGCACCTCCGCCATGGGGGAGCCGGTAACATAGGTGCGCTCCCTGGGCAGACCCGTATCGGCCAGGTAGCGCCGGGCATGCTCGGAATAGGCCATGTTCACGTCGGAAATGATGTCCACGATCCGCCGGTTGGTCTCCTCGGGCAGGCACTCGTCCTTGCAGCGGTTGCCCGCCTCCATGTGGAAAATGGGAATGTGCAGCCGCTTGGCACCGATGACGGAAAGGCAGCTGTTGGTATCCCCCAGCACCAGCACGGCGTCCGGCCGGATGGCCGCCATCAGCTTGTAGCTCTGGGCGATGATGTTGCCCATGGTCTCGCCCAGGTCCGCGCCCACGGCGTCCATGTACACCTCCGGGTCCTTCAGCTCCAGGTCGTGGAAAAACACGCCGTTCAGGTTGTAGTCATAGTTCTGCCCGGTGTGGGCCAGGATCACGTCAAAATACTTCCGGGTCTTGTTGATCACCGCCGCCAGTCGGATGATCTCCGGCCGGGTGCCCACGATGATGAGCAGCTTTAATTTGCCGTTGTTCTGAAACGACACCTTGCTGTAATCTGCCATACGCTCCTCCTTATATTCTCTCTCGCATCCAATCGATATCCTGCTTGACTTCCTTGGCCGGCACCCCGGCGATCACGCAGTTCGGGTGCTCATACGCCCTGCACAGCAGGGAGCCGGCGCCCACCACGCAGTCCCGGGGCACCTGAGTCCCCTTGAGCATGGTGACCTTGGTGCCCACCCAGACGTGGTCGCCGATTCCGATGGACCGGGAAGGGTTGATCCGCTCCATGGTACCCTTGCGCAGGACGGTATGGGAATCTCCCGTGCGCAGCTCGATCTTGCTGGAAAAAATGCATTCCTCGCCGATGGTGATCTTTGTCCCCTCGATGGCGGCCAGCTGAATTTCCCCGAACAGGGTGGTGTGGTAGCCGATCTCGATGCGGTTGTGGTCGCCCTCGATGCAGAAGCAGGCCTGGGTACAGGAGACCCGGTCGCCCAGGCGGATGGTGTTGTGGCTGCCATAGATATAGATCTCGCAGCGCTCCAGGGTGGACAGGTCGCCGATGATAATTTCATTGTCCGTCCCGCCGCTGACGATCCGGCACTTTTTCAGCATGGTAACCCCGGTGGAAAGCTTCACCTTTCCCTTGATGGAATTGTTGAATGGGAGGTGATTATATACGTTCAGCATAGCCGAAAAGGCGGTGTGATGCTTTTTCAGCAGCGCAATCAACTTATCTCTGTCCATATCAGACACACTCCTGGAAGGTATCCGGGTGGGCGGGGTCAAATATTTCGTTGCAGGTCATCACCGTGACCAGATTCTCCGTCTGGGACAGGTTAATGATGTTGTGCGTCCAGCCGGGGATCATGTAGACCGATTCGATTTTATCCCCGGAAACCTCAAACTCCACCGTCTCGCCGGTGTTAATGTTGCGCTCCTGGATCAGGGCATGGCCGGACACCACAATGAATTGCTCCCACTTGCTGTTGTGCCAGTGCTGCCCCTTGGTGACGCCGGGGCGGCTGATGTTCACGGACACCTGGCCGCAGTCCGCCGTGTGCAGCAGCTCTGTGAAGGAGCCGCGGCTGTCGGCATTCATTTTCAGCGCGTATTTGAACCGATCCGTGGGCAGATAGGTCAGATACAGGGAATAGAGCTTCTTGGCAAAGGAGCCCTCCGGCATTTTGGGCATCAGCAGCGTGGCAGGCTGGGCCTTGAATTGCTGAAGCAGATCCACGATTTCGCCCAGGGTGACCTTATGGGTCACGGGCACGCAGCAGTAGCGGCCATTCTCTTTCAGGACTGTTTCCACGCCGTCAAACTCACAGTGCTGCTCCCTGCCCTCCAGCAGGTCAAACATGCCCTCCACCAGGTCGTCGATGTACAATAGCTCCAGCTCCGTGCTGCGGTCGTTCACCGTAAAGGGCTGATCGTTGGCCACCGCCCAGCAGAAGGTGCTCACGGCGCTGTTGTACTTGGGGCGGCTGTGACCCATCAGGTTGGAAAAGCGGTATACCGCCACCTTTGCGCCGGTTTCCTCCGCGTAGCGGAAGAACAGCTCCTCCCCCGCCTTTTTGCTGCGGCCGTATTCGCTGTCGCCGAAGCGGCCGGAAAGGGTGGCCTGAATGGAGGAGGACAGCATAATGGGCGCCTTATTGCCGTGCCTTTTCAGGCAGCACAGCAGATCGGAGGCGAAACCGAAATTCCCCTTCATGAAGTCCTCCGGTTTTTCCGGCCGGTTCACCCCCGCCAGGTTGAACACGAAGTCCGCCCTGCGGCAGTAATCATCCAGGTCCTGGGGGGCAGACTGGAGATCGTATTCAAAGATCTCCCCAATGTGCAAGTCAGGGCGGGTACGGTTCTTGCCGTCGCGCAGGTTTTTCAGATTGTTCACCAGGGCGGTCCCCACCATGCCCCTGGCGCCGGTTACCAGAATATTCATCGCAAGCTCCTCAGTTGTGCCGGATCCCGGCAAGCTCCTCGCGCACATAGTCGGTGGTCAAAATCTTCTTAACGGTGCCCTCCACATCCAGGCGGGTGGTGTTGTGGCTGGTGTAGGATTCCTCCGCCTGGGTGAGCACCTGCCCCTGGACGAAGAATTTATCATAGTTCAGGTCCCGGCTGTCCGCCGCCACCCGGAAATAGTTGCCCATGTCCTCGCTGCGCAGCCGCTCCTCCCGGGTCATCAGGGTCTCGTACAGCTTTTCGCCATGGCGGGTGCCGATGATATTGGTGCCGGTATCGCCAAAGAGCTGCTGCACCGCCTTTGCCAGGTCGCCGATGGTGGAGGCATCCGCCTTCTGGATGAACAGGTCGCCGGGGTTGGCATGCTCAAAGGCGAATTTCACCAGATTCACCGCCTCGTCCAGGTTCATCAGGAAGCGGGTCATGTTGGGGTCGGTGATGGTGATGGGGTTTCCGGCGTGGATCTGGTCGATGAACAGCGGGATAACGCTGCCCCGGCTGCACATCACGTTGCCGTAGCGGGTGCAGCAGATGGTGGTGTCCCCCCGCTCCGCCGCCACCCGGGCGTTAGCATAGATCACGTGCTCCATCATGGCCTTGGAGATGCCCATGGCGTTGATGGGATAGGCCGCCTTGTCCGTGGACAGGCACACCACCCGCTTGACCCTCCCCTCCACGGCGGCGCGGAGCAGATTGTCCGTCCCCTCCACGTTGGTTTTCACCGCCTGCATGGGGAAAAATTCACAGGAGGGCACCTGCTTCAGGGCCGCCGCGTGAAAAATGTAATCCACGCCCGGCACTGCGTCCCGAATGGACTGGGGATCGCGGACGTCGCCGACATAGAATTTGACCTTTTGGGCGCTGTCGGGGTGGGTCGCCTGAAGCTGATGGCGCATGTCATCCTGCTTCTTCTCGTCCCGTGAAAAAATGCGGATCTGTCCGATATCCGTATCCAGAAAATGCTTCAGCACCGTATTGCCGAACGAACCGGTCCCGCCGGTGATCAGCAGCGTCGCGCCAGAAAATGCAGACATATGTGTCTCTCCTTTACTGTTTTGGCCGCAATGCACCTATTATCGTTTTATTATAGCACCGAATGGTCTGCCTGTCCACAGAAAATAAAAAAGCAATCCAAAAACCACGTCTTTTCTGCCCTTTCCCATCTTTCAAGGAAGTGCCGGATCGATTGTCCGCTGTTGGAGGCTGGTCTTGCCGATTGACCCAGCGCCTCCCTAAGATTTCTTGAAGGCCCTTGCGCTTCACCGCGTTTTGCTGTAAAATACCTCTGGTATGATTTGCAAGAGAAAGGACGTGCTTCCTGTATGATAAAGGCTGACATTTCCAACGTGTGGGGAAGTGTTGAATTTGGGGACCTGATGGCCATTGAGAAGGAGGTATCCTCCGCCCACGCCTGTCTGGACGACGGCAGCGGGGCGGGCGGGGCGCACCTGGGATGGATGGCGCTGCCCACCCGGGAAGCCAGCACCGAGCTGTCCCGCATTCAGAAGACGGCGCAGGCGCTGCGCCGCGACTCCAATGTGCTGGTGGTGGTGGGTGTCGGCGGCTCCTGCCTCGGCTCCCAGGCCGCAATCGAGCTGCTCCAGGGGCAGCAGCGCAACCTGGGACGGAGCCGGAAGGGAGACCCGCAGATCTTCTACGCAGGCAGCAGTCTGAGCACCCGGCAGTGGAACGAGCTGGTGCGGCTGCTGGACGACCGGGACTTTTCCGCCATTATCATCTCCAAATCCGGCGTCACCACTGAGCCGGCCATTGCCACCCGGGCGCTGCGGTGGATGCTGGAGCGCAAATACGGCACCGACGGAGCCAGGGAGCGCATCGTGGCCATCACAGACCCCATCAAGGGGGCGCTGCGGCAGATGGCCCAGGAAGAGGGCTGGCAGGCCTTTCCCATCCCCCCCAGCGTGGGCGGGCGGTACTCGGTGCTTAGCCCGGTGGGGCTGCTGCCCATGGCCGCGGCAGGGCTGGACATCCAGCGGATCCTCTCCGGCGCGGCGCAGGCAATGGAGGACTATGATCTGCGCTCCTATGAAAATCCCGTCTGGCTCTATGCCGCCATTCGGAATCTGATGTGCCGCCACGGGAAGGCCATTGAGCTTCTGAGCAGCTTTGAGCCGGATTTCCAGGCCTTCGGTGCCTGGTGGCAGCACCTGTTTGCCGAGTCCGAGGGCAAGCAGGGCAAGGGGCTCTTCCCCACCGCCGCCCAGTTCACCGCCGACCTGCACACCCTGGGGCAGCTGCTCCAGCAGGGCAGGCGCAATCTCTTTGAGACCATGCTCCGCTTCGACCCGCCGGAGCAGCGCTGCGTCATCGGCACCGATGTAAAAAACCTGGATCAGCTGAATTACCTGGCCGGGAAAACTCTGGACGAGGTGGACGAGGCCGCCTACCTGGGCACGGTGGCCGCCCACGCAGGCGGCGGCGCGCCGGTCATCACCATGGACTGCGGCGTGCTGAATGAGGAAAAGGTGGGAGAGCTTTTCTATTTTATGGAGCTTTCCTGTGCCATTTCCGCATATATTTTAGGGGTAAATCCCTTCGATCAGCCCGGTGTAGAGGAATACAAGCGCAATATGTTTCAGCTTTTGGGAAAGCCCGGCTTTGAGAATCTGTAAACATATTTAAAATTGACAAAAATATAGTTGCAAATTTTTTCGATTCCTGTTAGAATGATACTAAGCCAACTACTCTGGCATAGCAAAGGAGGATATTCCGATGATTCATGTTATTCTGGGCCTGAAGGGCTCCGGCAAAACCAAAAAGCTGATCGACAGCATCAACGCAGCCGTGGCGCAGGCCAGCGGCGATGTGGTGTGCATCGAATACGGCAAGAAGCTTACCTATGACGTTACCTACAAGGTTCGCCTGGTGGATTCCCAGGAGTACGGCATCCAGTCCGCCGAGATGCTCAAGGGCTTCCTGAGCGGTATGCACGCAGGTAACTTTGATATTACCCACGTGTTTATCGACAACCTGTACAAGACCATCGGTCACGATCTGTCTGCCGCCGAGGATTTCATTGCCTGGGCCGCCAAGTTCGCCGCCGACAACAACATGGAGATCACCGTTACATTGTCTGAGGACCCCGCCAACATCTCCGAGGGCATCAAGCAGTATCTGTAACTTACCATTCAAAAGCGCCGCTGCAAAATCCGCAGCGGCGCTTTTCATTTTGCTTCGCTGTTCTCTCTACCGCAGTCCGGCCATGCACATGATGGACTCGATGGGCAGCGTCAGCACCGGCTGCACATCCGCCGGCGCTCCCGGCGCATCGGAGGTGGCGCAGGTCACGCCGTCCTCCGAGATCGTTACATACAGCCTTTCCTGCGCGGCGTCATAATAGAAGGATGCCTCCGCCAGGATGGTATCGTCTTTGGCCATTGCTCTGACGGTAAAGAGCACCGCCCGGTTCTCCGCGCCGGAAAGCTGCGCGATATCCCCGCCTGTGAAGATCCATTCTCCGGCGTGCAGCACAGAACCGTCTGCGTTTTCGCACACCAACGAGGAGCCGGTGGTGCGCAGACCGATGGCGCTGATGTCACTGCGCTCCAGCCGGACATACACGCCGCGTTTCCCGTCCGCAGACGCATCCTCCGCCGCTGTCCGTTCGGTGCACCCCGTCAGCAAAAGGGCGGTGAGCAAGGCCGTCACGCTTAAAATTGCCGCTATTATTTTTCTTCATTTACTCTCCATTCCCTGCGCAGCAGCCGGTATTCCAGGCGGGTCTTCATTTTCCCGTCGTGCCACTCGTAGTCGACGTGTTCCGCTTCCTTGATCAGTCCATTCTTCTGCATGACCCGCTCGGAGCCTCTGTTTTCCGCCAGGCAGCCGGTGGTCACCCGGTACACGCCGTTCTGTGTAAAGGCGTATCTCAGCACCGCCGCCAATGCCTCCGTGGTGTAGCCCCTGCCCCAGAAGGCCGGATAGGTAAAGTATCCCAGATGGACAAGCTTGCCCACAGGCGTATCGGCCTCCACCGTATAGCCGATGCCGCCGACCTGCTCATGGTTTCTCTTCAACTCCATGTGCAGAAAATAAAACCGCCGGTTTGCTGACGCCATATCCGACAGGACTGCCGCAAAGTCCCGCTCCGCCTCATCGAAGGAATGCAGCTGAATGTCCTGCAAATAGTACATTGTCTTCGCATCCATCTTCAGCCTGCAATACTGCTCCAGATCGTCCGCCGTATAGTCCCTTAAAATGAGCCTTTCCGTTTCCAATCTGATCATCTTTTCCATCAGCGTCAGCCCTTTGCTTTTCCGGGCCGCCATCCGTTCCAGTGGATGCGTTCCTTTACATCAATGTCCTTCTGCTTTATCACCGGCGCGTCCGGCTTCGGCCTGCCGATGCCGATGAAGCAGGGCATGAAATACTCGTTCGGAAAATCCAGCACGTTTCTGGCATATTCGGCCTCCTGGTTCAGCGGAATGCGGAGCGTACAGCCGTAGCCCTCCGCCGTTGCGGCCAAGAAAATATTTTCAATGCTGCACCAGATCGATGCAAAGCCATTCAGGTGGGACAGGTTCTCCGGGTGAAGAATGTCCGTTTTCTGCTTCAGCAGCGGAATTACCACCACCGAGGCATCCAGCAGCATCCGATGCTGCTTGGGCACGGCATCCCTGTACGCGGCCTGCTGCTCCGGGTCACTCAGGTTCCAGTCCTTCAGCAGCTGCGCCATGTCGCTGTCGGAGATCCCCTTGGGAATGATCTGAAGCAGGCTTCTTACGGTCTCCCGGTCCCGGATCACGATGTAATGCCAATCCCTCATGTGGTCGTTCGTTGGTGCCTTCAGTCCGGCCGCAATGATCCTCTCGACGGTTTCATCGGGTATGATCTCATTTTCAAAATCCCGGACCGTTCTTCTTTTTTCAATGACCTGATAAAATTCCATTTTCCCATTCCTTTCTTCTGTACACCCTGTTTCCAAATAAAAAACGACGCAATGCGTGATTACCTGGACTGTGATCTGCACTGCGTCTGTGCGTCTGGCATCTCAAAACTTTAATACATATCGAACGATATGCTTCAAGCATTATATACCAATCAGCCGCGCTTGTCAATAGGAATCTTTTCGATTCCGCACCTGCACGACAATTGCGCGGTGTTGCCCTAAATTTGTTATTGCAATCGGAGGCTTATTTCCCTATAATAGAATAGATATATTATGTGATTAAGGAGAGACAAAGAAGACAGTATGGAAAACAAGACCATTCCCCAGGAGCTTCAGGAAAACAAAATGGGTGTCATGCCCATTGGCAAGCTGCTGTTCAACATGGCCCTGCCCATGATCATTTCCATGATCGTGCAGGCGCTGTACAATGTGGTGGACAGCATTTATGTATCCCAGGTGTCCGAGAGCGCCGTTACCGCGCTGTCGCTGGCCTTCCCGGTGCAGAATATGCAGATTGGCTTTGGCCTTGGAATCGCCGTGGGCGTCAACTCCCTGCTGTCCAAGAGCCTGGGTGAAAAGAATCAGGAGGCCGCGAATTATGCCGCGGGCAACGGCATTTTCCTGGTCATCATCGCCGTGGCGCTGTTCATGCTGTTCGGCGTTTTCGGCGCGCGGCCCTATTTCGAGATGCAGTCCACCGTAGAAGAAACGGTGGAGGGCGGCATTGCCTACACCAGCATCTGCTGCGTTCTTACTTTGGGCTGCTTTGCTCAGATGCTGGGGGAGCGGCTGCTGCAATCCTCCGGCCGGACGGTGTACACCATGATCAGCCAGTCCACCGGTGCGGTGATCAACATTATTCTTGACCCCATCTTCATCCACGGTTGGCTGGGCCTCCCCGCCATGGGCGTGGCCGGCGCGGCCATTGCCACAGTGATTGGCCAGTGGATCGCCGCCGGAATGTGCCTGTTCTTCAATCTGCGCTTCAACCCGGATGTGCAGCTGGGGCTGAAATACATCCGTCCCCGGGCGCAGACGCTGAAGCCGATCCTGGCGGTAGGCATCCCCACACTGGTGATGAACAGCATCGGCTCGGTGATGAATTTCGGCATGAACCAGATCTTCCAGGGCTTCCAGGAGACCGCCACCGGCGTGTTCGGCATCTATTACAAGCTGCAAAGCTTCTTCTTTATGCCCCTGTTCGGCACCAACAATGCCACCATTTCCATCATCGCCTACAACTACGGCGCCCGCAAGCCGGAGCGCATGACGAAAACGCTGCGCCTTGCCCTGGTCACCGGGCTGTGCTTCATGCTCTTCGGCCTGACCGTCTTCCAGCTGGTGCCGGAGGCGCTGCTGGGGCTGTTCAACCCCTCGGATGAATTCCTGCGCATGGGCATAAAGGCGCTGCGCATTGTCAGCATCCACTTTCCCATCGCCACCGTGGGCATTATGCTGGGTGCCAGCTTCCAGGCGCTGGGCAACGGCATCTATTCCACCATTGTGTCCCTGTGCCGCCAGCTGCTGGTGCTGCTGCCTGCGGCCTATCTGCTGAGCCTGACCGGCAATGTGGACAACGTATGGTGGAGCTTCCCCATTGCCGAGGTGGTCAGCGCTCTGGTCACCCTGATCCTCTATCGGCGGCTGTATCTGGCAAAGATCAAGCCGCTCATTGCGTAAAGGAGCGTATCACATGATGAAAAAGCCGCATCTGCGCCTCTTGTCCGTCCTGCTTGCCGCCGCGCTGCTCATTGGCTGCGTTCCCGCCCGGGCATCCGCTCTGGGCCTTTTGGACTGGCTTTTTTCCGACGATGAGGAGGTCAAAAAGCCGACAGGAGACTCCGTCACGCCTTTCTCCGAAATGGTGTACACCCGGCCGGATCTGGATGAATTGCAGGCGCTGCTGGATACCGTCACCGCCCGCGCCCAGACGAAGAACGCCGTCTCCGTTCTGGAGGGCGTGTATGATTTCTACGATGCCTACGACTGGATCTATACCAACGCCACCCTGGCGGACATCCATTACAGCGCAAACCTGAGCGACGACTACTGGGAGGAGGAGAACAACTTCTGCACCACCGCGCTCAACGAGGCGGACCAGATGCTCACCTCCCTGTATACCACCCTGGCCGCCTCCCCCTGCCGGGGCAAGCTGGAGAATGCCTTCTTCGGCGAAGGCTTCTTTGAAGACTACGACGGTGACGGCAACGGGATTTCGGACGAAAAGCTGCTGGAGCTGGTGAACCGGGAAAGTGAACTGATCAGCCAGTACTATACCCAGGTCTCCAAATCCAACACTCTGCTCGGCTCCTTCTTTCCGCCCTACAAAGCCATGGCCCAGACGATGGTGGACCTGATCCGCGTACGCAACGAGCTTGCGTCCTGCCTGGGCTTTGACTCCTACGAGGAATATGCCAACGTCTATCTCTATGCCCGGGACTACACCCCGGAGCAGATGTCACAATGCCTGGATGAGATCCAGCAGAAGCTTGTTCCTCTGTATGTGGATGTCTTTTACGACGTAGCCGAACGCGATTGCAGCGAGGAGGACACCTATGAATACGTCCGCAAGCTTGCAAACGCCATCGGCGGCACCGTGCTGGATGCCTTTGAGCTGATGGATCAGGCCGGGCTTTACGACATTGCACAAAGCAGCGACAAATTCAATTCCTCCTTTGAAACGTACCTGACCAGCTACGGCGAGCCGTTCGTTTTCATGAACGCCGGGGGAGACGCCTTTGACCAGCTGACCTTTGCCCATGAATTCGGCCACTTCTGCAATGACTACGCCCTTGGCTACAAAAGCAGCAGCATCGACGTCGCCGAAATTTTCTCCCAGGCCATGGAGTACCTGTCCCTGGTTTACGTCACGGACTACGACGATCTGCCCCGCCTGAAAATAGTGGACAGTCTGTGCACCTACGTGGAGCAGGCCTGCTACGCCAAATTTGAGCAGGAGATGTACCTGATCCCGGAGGAGGAGCTGTCCGTGGAGGCGCTCTTTGACCTGTATGAACGCATCGCCACAGACTACGGTTTTGCCAGCGGCGATTACTTCGACCGCCGGGACTTCGTCACCGTTACCCATTTCTTCACCAGTCCCATGTATGTCTTCAGCTATATCATCTCCAACGACGCCGCCATGCAAATCTATCAGCTGGAGCTGGAAAGCCCCGGCGCGGGCCTTGACTGTTACCTGGACAATCTGGACAACGAAGAGGGCTATTTCCTGGCCTTTCTGGAAAGCGCCGGACTGGAAAGCCCCTTTACCGGCGGCTATGTAGACGATCTTGCTCGAACCTTCCAGCGTCTTTTCCGGCAGGAGGCCTCCGGCTTCGACTATTTCACCGCCCGGGAGGGCGACGCCGCCTGATACATATTTCCGTCCCCCGGCGGATACACTATCCCCGAGGTGAGAGAAATGAAAGAGGAAGAAAAGAAAAAGCCCGCCTGGGAAATGGTAGACCCCAAGCCCCCCATCATCCAATCCGGCCCCACCCAAAAGCGCCAGTAAAAAATCGAGCCTATACCAGGCTCGATTTTTTACTGCTCATCCCTTTGGGATGGGATGGGTCTGAATGTATTCGTCCAGGATGTCCGCTGCCTGGGCGACCAGGCGGGTGCAGGGGCGGGATTTGTAAAACCCTGCCGTGCGGGGGGTGGGGTTGGGGTCGGAGGGGGGATTTTTCAGGATCTCCCGGCAAATGATGCTGTGCTCCTTTTCCCGGAATTTTCCGGCCAGGGTCTGCACCAGCTGATAGTGGCGGCGTTTGCTCTCGTCGTCCCCCGGGGTCTCATAGCCATACAGCAGTCCGGCCACCAGCAGCATGCCGCTGACCGCGCCGCAGACCTCCCGCATGCGGCCCATACCGCCGCCGAAGGAGCTGGCCAGCCGCGCCGCGTTCCGCGGAGTCAGGCCGGTAACGTCGCAGAAGGCCACCACCACCGACTGGGAGCAGTTGTAGCCCTGCAAAAACAGCTCCGCCGCTCTCTTTCCGTGGGCCGTCTCCATCAGACCGTCACCAACTCATAGCTGTCCTCACCCAGGCCGATCTTCTTGCCGTGCTCGATCTGCGATCTCCAGTCGGAGATGGGGAAATCGGCGGTGAAGTGATCCAGGCCGGGCTTTGTCATTTTCTCCAGGCGGCTGCCGGGGTTCACCGGCTGGCGGTTCACCGCGTCGGCGCAGGCCAGGTCCAGGGCTACCGGGTCAAAGGAGGCAAACATACCCACATCGGGCACGATGGGCAGGTCGTTCTCCGGGTGGCAGTCGCAGTAGGGGCTGACATCCCGCACCAGGCTGATGTGGAAATTGGGCCGCCCGTCCACCACGGCCTTGGCATATTCCACCATCTTGTAGTTCAGCATCCGCACGGCGTCTCCATGGCTGTGGTAAATTGCCTCCATGGGGCACACATCCACGCAGCGGCCGCAGCCCATACAGTTGACCCAGTTGATGTGCATTTTCCCCGTTTCCTCATCGATCTGCGGGCCGTCGTGGGCGCAGATGTTGGCGCAGGCGCCGCAGGCCACGCACTTTTCCGGGTCTACCGTGGGGCGGCCGTCGCTGTGCATATCCCGCTTACCCTGATTGGAGCCGCAGCCCATGCCCAGGTTCTTAATGGCCCCGCCGAAGCCCGCATCCTCGTGGCCCTTGAAATGGTTCAGGGAGATGACGATATCCGCGTCCATGATGGCCCGGCCGATCATGGCATTCTGTACGTATTCGCCGCCGCGCACCGGCACGGCCACCTCGTCAGTGCCCTTCAGGCCATCGGCAATGATCACATGGCAGCCGGTGGAATAGGGGGTGAAGCCATTGATATAGGCCGTCTCCAGATGATCCAGAGCGTTCTTGCGGGAGCCGACATACATGGTGTTGGCATCCGTCAGAAAGGGCTTGCCGCCCAGATCCTTGACCAGATCCACCACCACCCTGGCATAGCCGGGACGCAGATAGGCCATGTTGCCCAGCTCGCCAAAGTGGATCTTAATGGCCACATACTTGTCCTTAAAATCGATTTTGTCCATCCCCGCCGACAGCAGCAGCCGTGCCAGCTTCTGCGGAATGGTCTCCCCGCCGGAGGTACAGAAGGACGTAAAATAAACCTTGGGTGTCATGGATGTTCCTCCTAAAGTGTGATGGTTCCAGTTTATCTGAGAACGGGAAATTTGTCAAGGTTACATACGCCTTACACAAAAAAGAGCAGAACATCCCTCGCGGGAGAATTCTGCTCTTTGATTCATAGGGCTTTGGAATGCATCATGCAGGCTGGAATGTGCGCATTTCACGTCCGCCAGAATTGCCGATCATCCCGGTCAGGTATGCGCCGACGGCATCTTCGTCTGCATCCGATACACTGTGGGTGAGGACAAACGCGGCAAGCTCTCTCTGGGCTGCGGCATCCAGTCCCTGAATGCCCACCAGCACTCGTTCAAAAGCCACTGTTGCATCAGGGCTTATTTGACCAATATGGAGCTCCGTCAGCGTCTGCCGGAAAATGCAGTCTGCATCCTCCGCCGACAGCAAAAGGGTATAAGCAGGGGATACCTGGAAACTCGTCTGAACGGAAGCAGCGGAAATTCCAATTGCGCCCGCATCTTCTTCCCAGGCATAGCCCAACGCGCAGACATCACCCAGGGTCATCCCAGCAGAGAGAATATGATTTTCGTAGGCACGAATAGAAACGGGCTGATCCGCAGGAATCTGCGTACACATCTTAATTATACGCTAGTCAATGTACATAAACATAAAAGGTATAATTGCATGCGCTGCAATAGTATGTCCATTCCAGATAATATCTTCCCTCTTCAAGCGGCGTTTTGGTTATACCCATATAACTCACGGTATCATATGCGCCGCAATACGGGCAAATGGAATGACCCCGTGTCATCCTTATCCTGTACCGTAATTATATTTTTTCTACGTTTTGTGTCAACAACTTTCGGCATATAAACGTTCACAAATATTCCCCGTTTTTTGTAACACTTGTCTACATCATGTCAAATTAAGATATTACCCCTTGGCATAAACACTTATCAGCTCTTTTTTCCTTGCCACCATAATAAGGGCAATCCAAGTCTTTTCCTTTCATGATTATCACAGATTTGGCAAGACTAAAGAAATGGTGCCGCAAAAGCAGCACCATTTCTTTTTGGTAATGAAATTACTTGCCGGCGTTGGCAATCTGAGCGGCGACCTCGGCGGCGAAGTCATCAACCTTCTTCTCGATGCCCTCGCCCTTGACGAAGTGGATGGCGTCAACAAACTTGACCTTGCCGCCCAGCTTCTTGGCCGCGTCGGCAATGTAGCCTTCCACGCTGCCCTGGAACAGGTCGCTGCGGACAAAGTCCTGCTGCAGCAGGCAGTTGTCCTTGTAGAAAGCGTTCAGCTTACCGGCCGCGATCTTCTCCTTGACCTGAGCGGGCTTGGAGGCCATCTTGGGATCGTTGTCCATCAGAGCGACCTGAACCTGCATCTCGTGGTCCACATCAGCCTGGGGAACCAGGGTCTTGTCCCAGTACTTGGGGTTCATGGCCGCAATCTGCATGGCCACGTTCTTGCCGATCTCGGTGGCGTCGATGCCGCCCTCCACAGCCAGGTTCACCAGAACGCCGTGGGTACCGCCTGCATGGACGTAGGCGACGGAGGTGTTCTCGGGGAAGCGGGCAAAGCGGCGGATCTGCATGTTCTCACCGATGGACATGACCTTCTCCTGCATGATCTCAGTGACGGTCAGGCTGGAGTTGGGATAGGTGCAGGCCTTCAGGGCGTCCACATCGGCGGGGTTCTGCTTGGCGACCACCACGGCCAGGTTCTTCACCAGATCCATAAAGGCATCGGTCTTGGCGGCAAAGTCGGTCTCGGAGTTCACTTCGATGGCAACGCCCACGCCGTCCACCACGGTGGCGTAAGCAACGCCCTCGGCGGCAATGCGGTCGGCCTTCTTGGCGGCCTTGGCCAGGCCCTTCTCACGCAGCCAGTCCACAGCCTTGTCCATATCGCCGTCGGTGGCCTGGAGCGCCTTCTTGCAGTCCATCATGCCGACGTTGGTCATTTCACGGAGCTTCTTAACATCCTGAGCAGTAAAAGCCATTTTGATATCCTCCTGATTCGATATATTTATTCAGCGGCGGCTTCTTCGGCGGCGGGAGCAGCCTCTTCGGCAGCCGCATCCTCGCCCTGGCGGCCCTCGATGGCGGCGTTGGCCATGGCGGAGGCGATCAGGCGGATGGCGCGGATGGCATCATCGTTGCCGGGGATCACGTAGTCGATCTCGTCGGGATCGCAGTTGGTATCCACGATGGCCACGATGGGGATATTCAGCTTGCGGGCCTCGGCAATGGCGTTGCGCTCCTTGCGGGGGTCAACGATAAACAGCGCGGCAGGCAGCTTCTTCATTTCCTTCACGCCGCCCAGGTACTTCTCCAGCTTCTCGATCTCGCCCTGGTGCTTGATGACTTCCTTCTTAGGCAGCATGGCAAAGGTGCCGTCCTCTTCCATCTTTCTCAGCTGAGCCAGACGGTCGATCCGGGTGCGCATGGTGCGGAAGTTGGTCAGCATGCCGCCCAGCCAGCGGGCATTGACATAGTAACCGCCGCAGCGGGCAGCCTCTTCCTTGATGGCATCCTGGGCCTGCTTCTTGGTGCCGACGAACAGCACATTGCCGCCGTTGGCGGAAATGTCACGGACGAAGTTATAGGCCTCCTCCAGCTTCTTCACGGTCTTCTGCAGGTCGATGATGTAGATCCCGTTGCGCTCAGTGTAGATGTAGGGAGCCATTTTGGGGTTCCAGCGGCGGGTCTGGTGACCGAAGTGAACACCGGCCTCCAGCAGTTGCTTCATAGATACGACAGCCATTTTTTCATTTCTCCTTTTGTTTTTCCTCCACCCCGATCATCCCGCGCTGCCCGCCCGAAAAGGGGCACTTGGGGGCGCGATCCCCGGGTGTGTGGTTTTGATTCGGCGGGCAAAGCCCACGCTGAGGTATTATACCCGATTTCTCTTTGAATTGCAACAGTTTTTTGAAATTTTTTCCTGATTTATCCGTCAATTCTCCGTCAAATCCAGAAATGACTTTTGACGAAAACGCCAACAGCGCCGCATGCTATTTCCGCAGCGGCATGCCGCCCCTGCGCCGCTTGACCCGGCAGTCGTCGGGCTTGGTATCCACCAGCACGATGTCCGGGCCGATGTGGCAGATGCACTTCCAAGGGATCACAAAATCGTCTCCCCGGCCCACCACGCCGAAGTACCGGCAGGGGCCGGGGACGACCAGGGCGCACACCGTCCCCTCGGGCACCTCCACCAGCACATCCTCCACAAAGCCCAGCCGCCGCCCGTCCTTGATGCAGATGACCTCCTTGCATTGCAGCTGGGTAAATTTCATGCTCATTGCCCCATCCCCCATTCCTTTTGGGACAGCGTATGCGGCACTCCCGGCAGAAATGACTACATCACGCTTTTGCGCATGGCTCCGATGGCGCCCTTTTCCAGGCGGGATACCTGAGCCTGGCTGATGCCCAGCACATTGGCCACCTCGATCTGGGTCTTTCCGTCGTAAAACCGCAGGGAGAGGATCTGCTTTTCCCGGTCGTTCAGCGCCCGGAAGGCATTGCGCAGGGCGATATGCTCCATCCAGCTGTGCTCGGTGTTGCGGTTGTCCATCACCTGATCCATTACCGTCAGCGGATCGCCCCCATCGGAATAAACCGGGTCAGACAGGCTCACCGGGGCGGATACCGCGTCCAGCGCCTGACTCACCTCCTCGATGGGCAGCGACAGCTCCTTTGCGACCTCCTCCAGACTTGGCTCCCGCCCCAGGGCAGCCGTCATGCTCTCCTTGCATTGCAGCACCCGGTAGGCCACGTCCCGGATGGAGCGGGAGACCCGGATGGCGGAATTGTCCCGCAGATACCGGCGCACCTCTCCGGCGATCATGGGCACGCCGTAGGTGGAAAAGCGCACGTTTTTTGTGGGGTCGAAGTTGGAAATGGCCTTCATCAGACCGATGCACCCCACCTGAAACAGATCGTCCGGACATTCGCCCCGCTTGTCAAAGCGCTGGATGACCGAGAGGACCAGCCGCAGATTTCCCTCAATCAGCCTTTGGCGGGCCCGCTCGTCCCCCTCCTTGACCCGGCGAAGGAGAGCTTCCGTTTCTGTCTGAGTCAAAACCGTCAGACGGGATGTGTTCACGCCGCAGATATCTACCTTGCCCTGCATAGTGCTCCTCCTGATGAAAATATTGACATGGGGCAGCGCCGCCGTGACCCGCAGACGCAATTGCGCGGCGCTGCCATAGACAAGTATTTCCAATGCTGCCTCAATCATACATTTTCCGCCCTTCCCGCCGCCGCGCAGCGGGGCGCTTCGGCTTGGATATAATTCACAAAATTTCGGGGGCGTTTTCCCGGGTGCAAGGGGTGTCGGCAGATTTTCTCCGGGAATGCGGAACTTTTTCGGCGGGATCACGGCATGGACGGTGTATTTCCATCAGGTTGCGTTATGGGCTTGCCGGACCGCGGGAGCATCAAAAAAATTTGTTTTCCGGCCATGACGCGGCTCTGTGTAAACAGCCGGAATACCTGTTGATAACTATGAGTTTTCCACATTCTCCACAGAGTTTTCCACAGGAGTTGTCCACAGCGCTTTTCAAACTTTTTTGCCGGCCTCAATTGACATAAAATAGTTACAGTTTCTTCATTTTTGTTTCCATTTTTAACATTTTGTAATTTTTAACCATAGTGCTTCCTTTGTGCAAAAATTTCCCTCTTGACACGGCATCATCAGCGCAGGGCCGCACCCACCTTGCCGCCAACAGGGGAAGAACTTTTTTCAAAAAAGGGGTTGATTTTAGGCCACAGAGCCGCTATAATAAGTTGTCGTATGAATTTATATCGATAGGAGGTGGAAATCCATGCCCAACATCAAGTCCTCTAAGAAGGATGTCCTTTCTTCCAAGATTGCTTACGAGAACAACAAGGCCAATAAGTCTGCGCTGAAGACCTCCCTGAAGAAGTTCGACGCTGCTCTGGTCGGCGGTGACAAGACCGCGGCCGAGGCTGCCTACAAGACTGCCGTCAAGGCGGTTGACCAGGCTGTGAACAAGGGTCTCCTGCACAAGAACAACGCTGCCCGGAAGAAGAGCAGCATGACCCTGAAGCTGAACAAGCTGGCCTGATTTCTCTGAAAATATCTCCTTCCGAGCCTGGCTTGGAGGGAGTTTTTTCATTATACGGCGCTTTGCGCAAAACGGAGGTAACCAGTGGAATCGGAAATGAACGTGATCAGCTTTTACGAAAGCGGCCGCCAGACGCATTGGCTGGCGGAAATAGGAAAATCCGACTGGCGCGGGGGCGCGCTTCTATACACGCTTTTGCGCGACGGCACCTTTTTTGATGCCTGCGGCGCAGGGGCAAGGGTGCTGCTGCTGACCCAGGGAGACCGGCTGATCTCCTTTTGCACCTATGTAGAAAGGGACGATATTCCCTCCGATCTGAAGCCCTGGATGGGATTTGTCTATACCTTTCCCCAGTATCGGGGACATCGGTACATGCAGTTGCTGTTTGATGAGGTGACGCGCCTCGCAAGGCAGGAGCACGTCTCCAAAGTGTATATTTCAACAGGTGAGAAGGGGCTGTACGAAAAATACGGCTGCAAGTTCATCGGGGAAATGCCTAATAAAAGCGGCGTTCCTGCCCGCATTTACGCCAAGGAGATCCCCTCCGCCTAGGGAACATCGATCAAAAGAGGTGAAGTTATGGCAAAGCTGTCCGATCCCATTACCATGCTGCGGGGCATCGGTCCGGCCAAGGCAAAGCTGTTTCAGGCGCTGAACATTTTCACGCTGGAGGATCTGATCTGCCATTTTCCCCGGGGCTACGAGGATCGCACCCGGCTGATCCCCCTTGGTGAGCTGGAAGCGGACAAGCCCGCCTGCTTCCGGGCCATGGTGATGAGCACCCCCCGGACCCACCACATCCGTCAGGGGCTCGACCTGACCAAGGTGACGGTGGCCGACCACTCCGGGCGGCTGAATCTGACCTTCTTCAATTCCCGCTTTGCCGCCGAGAACCTGGAATACGGCAGGGAGTACATTTTCTACGGCACCCTCACCGGGGATTTCACCGGCTACGGCATGACGAACCCGGTGTTTGAAAGCCCGGATTCCCCCGCCGTCACCACCCGGCGGGTGCTGCCCATCTACCCGCTCACCGCCGGGCTGACCAATCAGGCGGTGCTGAAGGCCGTGCGGCAGGCCCTGGCCGTATGCGACCCGCCGGCGGAGGTACTCCCCCAGGCAGTGCGGGAGCAGTACGGCATTCTGGGGGCGGAGGACGCCTATCGCGCCATCCACGAGCCGGCCGACATGGACGAGGCCATGCAGGCAAGGAAACGGATGATCTTTGAGGAGTTTTTTGTCTTTTCCGCCGGGCTGAGCCTGATGCGCGCCGCCCGGGCGCAGAAGCGCACGCCGCCCTACCGGGATACGGATCTGACCGCCTTTTACCGCCAGCTGCCCTTCTCTCTGACGGGGGCGCAGCAGCGGGCCATTGATGAGATCCTGGCTGATTTCCAGAAGGGCACGCCCATGAACCGGCTGGTCCAGGGCGACGTGGGCAGCGGCAAGACCATGGTGGCCGCGGCGGCGGCCTGCTGCGCCGCCAGGAACGGCTGCCAGACCGCGCTGATGGCCCCCACCGAAATCCTGGCCGAGCAGCATTACGCTTCCCTGTCCCGGCTCTTTGCCCCCATGGGGATCTCCGTGGCGCTGCTCACCGGCTCCATGACGGCAAAGGAAAAGAAAGCGGTACGCGACGGCCTGCTGGACGGCTCCGTGCAGATCGCGGTGGGCACCCACGCGCTGATCTCCGAGAGCACCGTGTTTCACAATCTGGGACTGGTGATCACCGACGAGCAGCACCGCTTCGGCGTGGGACAGCGCAGCCGCCTGGGTGCCAAGGGGGACGACCCGCACCTGCTGGTCATGTCCGCCACGCCCATTCCCCGCACCCTGGCCCTGCTGATGTACGGCGACCTGGAGGTATCCGTTCTGGATGAGCTGCCGCCGGGGCGGCAGACGGTGGACACCTTCCTGGTGGGCGAAAGCTACCGTCCCCGCATCAATGCCTTCATCCGCAAGCAGGTGGCCGAGGGACACCAGTGCTTTGTGGTCTGCCCGGCGGTGGAGGAAAACGGGGAGCTGGGCATCAAGGCCGCCTCCGCCTGGGCGGACACATTGCAGCGCACCGTGTTTCCCGACCTGCGCATCGCTCTGCTCCACGGGCAGATGAAGGGCGCGGAAAAGGAGGCCGCCATGGCCGCCTTCGCCCGGCAGGAATCGGACGTGCTGGTGGCCACCACGGTGATCGAGGTGGGGGTGGACGTGCCCAATGCCACGCTGATGGTCATTGAGGACGCCGACCGCTTCGGCCTGAGCCAGCTGCACCAGCTGCGGGGCCGGGTGGGCCGGGGCAGCAGCAAGAGCTACTGCATCCTCACCACCCACAACCGCAACCCGGACACCATCCAGCGGCTCAAGGCCCTGTGCAAAACCACCGACGGCTTCCGCATTGCCGAGGAGGACCTGCGCCTGCGGGGTCCCGGCGACTTCTTCGGCTCCCGCCAGTCCGGCCTGCCCGCCTTCCGCATGGCGGACCTGAGCTTTGACCTGGGGCTTCTGAAGCAGGCTCAGGAGGCATCCGCCCAATGGATCGACCGCTGCGGCACCCAGGACACCCCCGAAGCCAACGCCCTGCGCCGCCGCGTCACCCAGCTCTTCACCCGCGCCGAGGGAACGATGAATTAGCCCCGCCCCCCTTACCTCCCCTGAAAGGGGAGGTGGCGCGCATGGCGCGCCGGAGGGGTCAGCCGCGGTACGCAGAATACCATTTCGGTAGTCTTGGGCGAATTCGTACAATTTGAAACGAACATGTTACGGATTCGCCTTGGATTTTATAATGCCGCAGGTTCCTGCCGCAACCCCTCAGTCAGCCCTTGCGGGCTGCCAGCTCCCCTTTCAGGGGAGCCAGGAAGGGACAAAATTCCCTTGACAGGGGTTCTTTTTGCTGCTATAATTTTTTCCAATTTACAAATCAAAACTGAGCAGATCGGTTTTCCCGGTCGGGTCACAGATGTGACAGTGGTTTACCACGGGACAGTCAATTTCCTGCTGCCCGGGGTTTTTTTATACCCCGAGGCGGCCACCAAACGGAGGTCTCCCATGACAAATTTACTATTGCGCCTGTTTGTTCCCAATGCCGCGGAGCGCTCCCCCGCCGTCCACGCTGCCGTGGGCAAGCTGGCCGGGCGCGTCGGGATCGCGTGCAACCTGCTGCTGGCCTGCCTGAAGATCGCTGTGGGGCTCCTGTCCGGCTCTGTGGCTCTGGCCGGCGACGGCATCAATAACCTGACGGACTGCGCCTCGTCGGCGGTCACGCTGCTTGGCTTCCGCATGGCCCAGCGCCCGGCAGACGGAGAGCACCCCTTCGGCCATGGACGGTACGAATACATCTCCGGCGTGGTCATTGCCGCGCTGGTGCTGCTGGCCGGGGTGGAGCTGGGCAAATCCTCCTTCAAGAAGATCCTGGCCCCCCAGGCGGTGCCCTTCAGCGCTCTGAGCATTGCCATTTTGCTGTTTTCCATCGTCCTGAAGCTGTGGATGGCGGTGTTTGACCGCCGCCTGAGCCGGATGATCCGCTCCGCCACTCTGGAGGCTGCCGCGCAGGACAGCCGCAACGATATCATCGCCACCGCCGCCGTGCTGCTGAGCACCCTTGCCGACGGGCTGCTGGGGATCCGGTTGGACGGCTTCGTCGGTCTGGGTGTGGCCGCCTTCATTCTCTGGTCGGGCATCCGCCTTGCCCGGGATACCGCATCCCCCCTCATCGGCATGCAGGCGGATGAGCGGACGGTAAAGGCGCTGACGGACCTGATCCTGGCCCACCATCGGATCCTGGGCATCCACGATCTGCTGATCCATGACTACGGTCCCGGCCACGTATTCGCCACCGTCCACGCGGAGATGGATGCCAGCGAGCCGCCCCTGGACGCCCACGACCAGCTGGATCACATCGAACAGGAGGCCATGAAGCAGCTGGGCATCCATCTGGTCATCCACTACGATCCCATTCCCGAGGACGGAGAATGGGACGGCTACCGCCGTCTGGCGAAGGAATGCGCCGAGAGCATCGTCCCCAGCGCTACCATCCATGACCTGCGGATCTCGGATTACCAGGGCACACAGCGGCTGGCCTTCGATCTGGCAGTCCCCTACTCCCTGCCGGAATCCGACGCGGAGCTGACCGAGCGGCTCACCGCGGCGCTGCACGCACGCGGCTGCCATCTGCCCCTGACCCTGCGCATCGACCGCCGGGACACCTGCACTCCCCAGGAACAGTAATCAACCACAGCAAAGCGCCGGAGGGCTTCCATCCCTCCGGCGCTCAAGCTATGTATTATCAATGGGTATGTTCTGTTTTTCCGCCCGCAAGCTCCTGCTTCATCAGTGCCTCGAACTTCTCAACAGGCAGAGGACGGGAGAAGAAATAGCCCTGGGCGTAGTCGCAGCCCACCTCCCGCAGGCGTTCCACCTGTGCCTTGGGTTCCACACCCTCCGCCACGGTGCTCAGGTTCATCCATTTGGCCAGCTTCACCACAAAACGCATCAGGCTCATTTCGCCGGGCTTGGCCGTCTCGGTCTGGATGAACTGCATATCCAGCTTCAGAATATCAAAGCGCACCTGGCTGAGCATGTTCAGCGAGGAATAGCCGCTGCCGAAATCATCCATTTCGATCACAAAGCCCCGGCGGCGCAGTTCGTCCACCATGGTGATGATCTGGCCGGGGTTTTCGGTATAGGCGCTCTCCGTCAGCTCCAGGTGGAGCTGCTGATAGCATTGTTCGATGGTCATATTCTTCCTTGCTTTCCGTTTGCCTGCGGCGGGAAAAGCGGCGTGCAGCGCTTTTCCGCCGGGCAAATGCACCGATCCCGCAAAAATATACCATGGCACTGCGGCGATATCCTGGGAAGCCTCAACAGAGGGAAATGGATATCCCTTCCTTTTTAACTAATCTATCATAAATGCCGGTAATGTCCAATTATTTCTTTTCTACTTTTTACGCAAAAGTTTTTAAGGTCTCCCAGATGCGCAAAAAAAGCGCCCCGGTTTCCCAGGGCGCAGCATTTTCAGTTGGTTTGCCGCAAAGGCTCTGACTGAGCGGTCAGGGGTTCCTTAGCAGCCGAAGCCGCCAAGCTGGCACAGAAGCTGCCAGATGTTGCAGAAATTAAAACGCATGGTTTTTTCCTCCTTGGTAGGTATATGTCTCTCGAGGACAGGAGCATTGTAATCGATTTGTTCCCATTTTGCAACCCGCAAATTCTGGAAGCAGCGGAAAGATGACCGCAGCCCGGCCCGGCAGCCCCTTTACGCCGATGTGCCCGTCCAGGAGCTGCCGCTGACAGAAAGCCTGAAGGACACCATCGCCCGGGTGATCCCCTACTTCCAGCAGACCATTGCGCCGCAGATGGAGGCCGGGAAGCACATTCTCATCGCCGCCCAGGGAAAGGCAAAATAAAGCATCCCTGACGGCGCGACGCGCACCCGGAAAATGCAGCTGCCGGTTCTGGCCGGCAGCTGCGCTCGTTACTCATTATTCACTCATTTGCACCCGCGGCAGCTTTCACAGCAGCCGCGGCATTTTTTCTTTCTCGGGCGAAAAAGCAGCCACAGGAAATACCCGGCGATGGGCGCAAGCAGCGCATAGTCCGCAGGGCTCATACCAGCCACCCGCCGATCTGATATACCAGGAAGGCCGCCAGCCAGGCGACCGCGCACTGGGCGATCACCACCGCCACCGTCTTTGCCCGGGAGCCAAGCTCCCGCTTGATGGTGGCGACCGCCGCCACGCAGGGGGTATAAAGCAGGCAGAACGTCAGAAAGCTGGCGGCAGAGCGGGCGTCAAACAGCATGTGCAGCGCCTGCTGGAGCTGCTCGGTGCTGACGCCCAGAATCACCCCAAAGGTGCTGACCACCGCCTCCTTGGCTGTAAAGCCGGAGACCAGCGCCGTCACCATCCGCCAGTCCCCAAAGCCCAGCGGGGCAAACACCGGCGAGACCAGCTGCCCCAGCCTGGCCAGGATGCTGTCCGTGCTGTCGGCCACCACATTCAGCTTCAGATCGAAGGTTTGCAGGAACCAGATGATCACCGTGGCCATAAAGATCACGGTAAAGGCGCGGGTCAAAAAGTCCTCTGCCTTTTCCCACATCAGCAGCAGGACGCTCTTGGCCGAGGGAAAACGATAGTTGGGCAGCTCCATCACAAAGGGGACGGGGTTGCCCCGGAACAGCGTGCTCTTGAGCAGCAGGGCCATCAGAATTCCCACCACCATACCGCCAAAGTACAGCGCGATCATCACCGGCAGCTCCCGACCGGGGAAAAAGGCGGCGGCAAACAGGGTATAAATGGGGATCTTGGCGGAGCAGCTCATAAACGGCGTGAGCAAGATGGTCATTTTCCGATCCCGGTTGCTGGACAGGGTGCGAGTGGCCATAATGGCCGGCACCGAGCAGCCGAAGCCGATGAGCATGGGCACAAAGCTGCGCCCGGACAGGCCGATCTTCCGCAGGAGCTTGTCCATCACAAAGGCCACCCGCGCCATATAGCCGGAATCCTCCAGAATGGACAGGAAGAAGAACAGGGTGACAATGATGGGCAAAAAGCTTAGTACGCTGCCCACCCCCGCAAAGATACCGTCGATGATCAGGCTGTGCACCACGGGATTGATGCCGTAGCTGGTCAGGCCCCGGTCGGCCAGCATGGTCAGGCCGTCCACTGCGTAGGCCATCACATCCGATAAAAAAGCGCCGATCACATTGAAGGTCAGGTAGAATACCAGCCCCATGATGGCGGCAAACAAAGGCAGCGCCAGATAGCGGTTGGTCAGCACCCGGTCGATTTTCACACTGCGGCGGTGCTCCCTGCTTTCGGATGCCTTGGTCACGCAGGTGCCGCAGACTCCCTCAATAAAGTTGTAGCGCATATCTGCCAGGGCCGCGTTGCGATCCAGGCCGGTATCGGACTCCATCTCGATGATGGAGTGCTCGATCAGCTCCTTTTCGTTCTGGTTCAGCTGGAGCAGCTCATAAAAGTCCTGCTCCCCCTCGATCAGTTTGGTCGCGGCAAAGCGGCGGGACAGCCGCGCCCGCTGGGCATGATCCTCGATGATGTGGCACACGGCATGGATGCAGCGGTGCACCGGGCCGTCCGGGCAAAAATCCTGCACCCTGGGGAGCACCCGGTTTTCAGCGGTGTTCAGCAGAATATCCACCAGCTCGGAGATGCCCTCATTCTTCGCCGCGCTGATGGGCACCACCGGGACGCCCAGAGCGTCGCTCAGCTTCTGCACATCGATGCTGCCGCCGTTGCCGGTCAGCTCATCCATCATGTTCAGGGCGATCACGGTGGGCACCCTCAGGGTCAGCAGTTGCAGGGTCAGGTAGAGATTGCGCTCAATGTTGGTGGCGTCCACAATGTTCAGAATGGCGTCGGGGTTGGATTTCAGAATGAAATCCCGGGTGACGATCTCCTCCTGGGTGTAGGGCCGGATGGAATAGATACCCGGCAGATCCACCACCTGATGCGCCGTCCCCCGGATGGTGCCCACCTTCTGGTCCACGGTGACGCCGGGAAAATTGCCCACATGCTGATTTGCCCCGGTGAGGGCATTGAACAGAGTGGTCTTTCCGCAGTTCTGGTTTCCCGCCAGTGCAAAAATCATACCTGCTCCTCCTTCAGGGTGATCCTGGCCGCATCCTCCCGGCGGATGGTCAGTTCATACCCCCGCACCTGAATCTGGATGGGGTCGCCCATGGGCGCGACCTTGCGCAGCGTCACTTTGGTGCCGGGAATCAGCCCCATATCCAGGAACCGAAGCCGCAGTGCTCCCTCGCCGCCCACCTGGGCAATGGTGCCGGACTGGCCAACCTTCAAATCGTCAATGGTCATAAGCAACGCTCCTTCTCTTTCTGGAGCCATTATAAAGCACAGATCTCATTTTCGCAACAGGAAAGTGTGCAATTAGCTATTGCTAACCATAATTTTCCAACTTTTTACCGCGTTTGTTTGTGATTTCTTTTCCTCGCTGAAATGCCCCCGCAGGGATGTCCCTGCGGGGGCAGCTGTTTATCCGCCGTATTCGCTCAGCGGCTGCATGTCGAAGTCCAGTACCCGGTATTGGGCGATAAGGGCCTCCGCCGCCTCCTGGGTGATGGATTCGTAGCGGAAGAAGCTGTAATCATTGGGGTCGATGCGCTGTTCCCACTGCCCGGTCGCCAGGTTCATCCGCAGCTTGGTGTAAATTTCCGTCTTGGTGCTGTTTGTAAAATCAAAATACTGTGTTGGGCCGATGTCCATTTCATCGACGGTGTACACATCCTTAATGACGCCGTTTTCACACAGGTAGCTGCCGAACCAGAGCGCCACCTCCTGCACAGCGGGATCTTCGACGCTGGGCAGCATTTTGATGACCTGCCAGATCATCCCGGTGCTTTTATTTCGGATGATGGTCTCCGCCTGGCCGTCGCCGTCCCAGTCGCTGACGCAGTATTCCAGGTTGGCCGCATCGGTGTAATCCGCCAAAATGTGCCGCACATAGGCTTCAATGCTGCCTGCGTACTCCGCCGGGGGCGACCAGCGCACCCCGTCCCGGGTGCCAAAGCCCAGAATGAAGGAGCGCCGCTTGGTCTCCTGATCCGGCTCCGGCTGAGGAAAATCTGCCCGCATGGCCTCCGCTTCGTCCCAATCCACGGACTGGGGCGCGATGGTATAGTCAAAGCAGTCAGCGATCTGCTGGGCCAGCTCCCGGGTCATGGGTGGGGCTGGATCGTCGGGCTTACTGGACACCGGCAGCTGGTTCTCCGTGGAGATGTAGATCGTCCCGTCCGGCCGCTGGCAAAAAATGACCAGGGCGTTGTCCCAGGTTGCCAGTACCACCTGCGTACCGTCCGCCGTGGTGTAATCCCACTGCTCCCAGGCATCCACATCCCCCACGACGAAGAAATAGGGGTAGAGATAGCTGTCATTGGCATAGACGAAGCTGACGATCCGCTCCTCCTGCTCCTCCGGCAGGCAGAAGAAAAACTCCGCGCTGAAGGAGCCCTCCGGGAAAAAGTACCCAGCCATCCGCCGGGTCTGCCCGCTGCGAACCAGGCGGGGAATCTGCAAAGCCTTATAGAGCATCCCCTCCTCCCAGTTGCTGAAATAAACCGGCCGGCCCAGGGGCTTTAAGTGGTATTTATCAAGGATTGCCTGGAAGGCATCCAGCATTTCAAAGGTATAGCAGTCGTAATTCTGGAAGAAATTCTCCGGCACGCCGGATTCGTTGAAATTGTTCACCTGGGCCAGCGCCCTGTCCTGATCGTAGCCCTCCTTGAAGCTTTCCCACTCCCGCAGAGCCTGCTGCTCCGCCTGGCCCACGTGGGGGCTGAGCAGGCTTCGGGTCTCCTCCGTCTCGCAGTAGGGCGTGCCGTCGGCGTCATACTGCCAATCCTGAATGGTGATGGTTCGCACCCTCAGGTTCTGGAGCCGCAGCACATACAGCACCGTGCAGCCCACCAGCAGCAGGGCCACGGCAATGATCGCCGCGATCAGCAGCATGCGTTTTCTGGGCATCCGTCTTTGCTTTCGGGCGGAATGGGCCGCCACGACATAGGCATCCCGGATGCCTCCGATCGTTTCCAATAAATCCATGGCGTTCATTGCAGTCCCTCCTTTTCCAGATGCGCCGCCAGCTTCTTCCGCAGGCGGAACAGGATGGTGGTCACCTTGCTCTGGGAATAGCCGAACCGTGCGCCGATGTCCTCAATGCTGTCCAGATACCAGTAGCGGCACACGAAGATATCCCGCCGGGTCTCCGGCAGGGCATCCAGGAAGCGGTTGATGGCGCGCAGCAGCTCCCGGCGCTCCACTTCTCCTTCCGGCGACTGGCCGCCAGTCAGGCATTCGTCCAGCTCCTCCAGGCTCAGCGCCGCCTCTCCCCCGCCCCGCTTCCGGGCGGCCCGGCGCTTCCACCGGTCCAGGGAGATATTGCGGGTGATTTTTCCCAGGAAGGCGGAAAGAATGCCGGGACGCTTGGGCGGCATGGCATTCCAGGCGGCGAGATAGGTGTCGTTCACGCACTCTTGGGCATCCTCCCGGCTGGAGAGGATATTGTCCGCAATGCGGTAGCAGTAATTCCCATACTTCGCCGCCGTCTGCGCAATGGCCGCTTCCGACCGGGCAAAGTAAAGGTCAATGATCTGGTTGTCCTCCATATGTCAGCTTCTCCTTTTTATTGCTTCTACCCATCCAGTAGAAATCGGGAGGAAAATATTGCAGGGCTGGGGGAATTTTTCCCGTGAGGTTTTTACCCCCTGAAAAACATGTCAAAATCATATCAAACCCCGCTTTGAAATGCAAGCAGGCGTGGCCGAGCGGTTGCATGCGCCGCGGATTTGCTAGGGGACGATGCAGCATCGGCCCCTGGGTTGTTTTGGTACGAAGCATATGGAACTTTTGCTGCTGTGCCCTTGCATTTGGGGACGGTATTTGCTATGATGGGACTGCCTGATTTCAGAAAATAGGAGGAGCCTTTCCATGTTTCAGCTGCTTCTAATCATTATTTACCTGTCCTTCATCAGCCTGGGGCTGCCGGATTCGCTGCTGGGGGCCGCCTGGCCCACCATGTATCCCCAGCTGGCGGTGCCCGTTTCCTACGCGGGGATCATCTCCCTGATTATCGCCGCCGGGACTGTGGTTTCCAGCCTGCAAAGCGACCGGCTGACCCGGCGGTTCGGCGCCGGGCGGGTCACCGCCTTCAGCGTGGCCACCACAGCGGTGGCGCTGTTCGGCTTCTCCGTCAGCAGCCGGTTCTGGCAGCTGTGCCTGTGGGCGATCCCCTACGGGCTGGGAGCGGGCAGCGTGGATGCCTCGCTGAATAACTACGTGGCCCTGCACTACAAGAGCAAGCACATGAGCTGGCTGCACTGCATGTGGGGCGTGGGCGCCTCCGCCGGGCCGTACATCATGGGCTTTGTAATGACCCATGGCGGCAGCTGGAACGGCGGCTACCGCAGCATTGCCCTGGTCCAGATCGTGCTGACCGCCATCCTCTTTTGCAGCCTGCCCCTGTGGAAGGGCCGTCCCCAGGTCACGGACGACGCCGGGAACCAGGTGGAGGCCAAGCCCCTCTCCCTCCGGCAAGTGCTGAATATCCGAGGTGTGAAGCAGGTGCTGGTCTGCTTCTTCTGCTACTGCGCCCTGGAGCAGACCACCGGCCTGTGGGCCAGCAGCTACCTGACGCTGCACAAGGGCGTCAGCCCGGAGACGGCGGCGGGCTTTGCCAGCATGTTCTTTTTGGGCATCACCGCCGGGCGGGCGCTCAGCGGCTTTCTGACCATGCGGCTCAGCGACGTGCAGATGGTCCGTCTGGGCCAGGGGCTGATCGGCGGCGGCATTGTGATCATGCTTCTGCCCCTGGGGGCTGCCGCCTCCCTGGCGGGCTTTGTCATCATCGGTCTGGGCTGCGCGCCGGTGTACCCCTGCATCATCCATTCCACCCCGGCGCACTTCGGCGCGGACAAATCCCAGGCCATCATCGGCATTCAGATGGCCTGCGCCTACGTGGGCACCTGCCTGATGCCGCCGCTGTTCGGTCTGATTGCCAACCACATCAGCGTGGCGCTGCTTCCCTGGTATCTGATCGCGATCCTGGCGCTGATGATCGTCATGCACGAACTGCTGATCCGGGCGGTGGCAGTGAAGGAAAGCCCCGCCCGCTGAGCTTTCGGCAATCAGAGCAGGAACCAATTCGCCAGAAAATCCGTTTTAATTTGCCAACAATCAATGCAAATATCCCCTTATTTCTGCAAATAGAATATTTTTCTGACCGGCTTGTATTTCGGTGCCGCATTTGCTATGATGGAGCCGCTTTATTCCAAAAATGAGAGGGTCGTCTCCATGTTTCAGCTGCTTCTGATCGTTACTTACCTGGCCTTTATCAGCCTCGGCCTGCCGGACTCGCTGCTGGGCGCTGCCTGGCCCACCATGTATCCCCAGCTGGCGGTGCCCGTTTCCTACGCGGGCATCCTCTCCATGATCATCTCCGTGGGTACGGTGATCTCCAGCCTGCTGAGCGACTGGCAGACCCGCCGGTTCGGCACCGGGCGGGTCACCCTCTTCAGCGCCGTCATCACGGCGGTGGCAATGTTTGGCTTTTCTGTCAGCCGCCAGTTCTGGCAACTGTGCCTGTGGGCAATTCCCTACGGCCTGGGCGGAGGCGGCGTGGACGCTTCGCTGAATAATTACGTGGCCCTGCACTACAAGAGCAAACACATGAACTGGCTGCACTGCATGTGGGGCGTGGGCGCTTTTGCGGGCCCCTACATCATGGGCCTTGTGATGACCCGCGGAGCCGGCTGGAGCGGCGGCTACCGCAGCATTGCGCTGATTCAGGCCGTACTGGCCGCCATTGTGTTTTTCAGCCTGCCGCTGTGGAAGCGCCGCAGTCAGGATGGGGACAGCACCGGGGGCCAAGCGGAACCAAAGGCTCTCTCCCTGCGGCAGATCGTGAGCATCCGGGGCGTAAAATATTCCCTGATCTGCATGTTCTGCTATTGCGCCCTGGAGCAGACCGCCGGGCTGTGGGCCGGGAGCTATCTGACGCTGTGCAAGGGCGTCAGCCCGGAGACGGCGGCAAGCTTTGCCAGCGTGTACTTCCTGGGCATTACCATTGGCCGTGCCTTCTGCGGCTTCCTGGCCATGAAGCTCAGCGACGCGCAGCTGGTTCGCCTGGGCCAGGGACTGGTGGGCGGTGGCATCCTGATCATGCTGCTGCCTCTGGGCTCCGCCTCCCTGGTGGGCCTCATCATCTGCGGCCTGGGCTGCGCTCCCATCAACCCCTGCGTTGTCCACTCCACCCCGGCATATTTTGGGGCGGACAGGTCCCAGGCCATCATCGGCATCCTGATGGCCAGCGCCTATATGGGCTCCTGCCTGATGCCGCCCCTGTTCGGCCTGATCTCCAATCACATCAGCGTCTCCGTGCTTCCCTGGTATCTGATTGCGATCCTGGCGCTGATGGTCCTCACCCACGAGCTGCTGATCCAGGTCGTAGGAAAGCATGTCCCTTCGTGCAGATAAGGTGAAGCGCGAAACCTTCATAAAAAAGCCAAAAGGGTCTGTTGCAAAATTAAAACTTGCAAAAATACTTCCTCCTATAAGTTAGAAATAGCGGTAGAAATCGCGAAATAATCGTGGTTTCTACCGCTGAGTTATTAGGGCAACACCGCACAATTTGGCAAAAAAGACGGCTGCGGCTCGCAGACACAATTGCGCGGTGTTGCCTTAATTGGCCGATGGCTCTGTTTCGCTGTCATACCTGTGAATCTCCGCCAGGAACGCATCCGCGTACCTCTGGGCCTTGGTGCTGCCCACGCCGCTGACTTGCAGGAATTCCTCCAGGTTTTGGGGATGTCTGCGGGCCATGTCCTCCAGGGTCGCGTTGGAAAAGACAATATAGGCGGGCATATGCTCCTGCCTTGCCAGGCGGAAGCGGAGATTTTTCAGCGCCGTATACAGCGCTTCATCCACAGGCTGCGCCGGCGTGCCGGTACGGACGGCTGTCTTTTTCGTCTTCCGCTCCGCTTCCACCTGCATGGAAACCGCCTGCCCTCCGCGCAGCACCGGGGCCGCCTTTTCCGTCGGGCTGACCGCCCGGTGCTCCGGGTCGGCATACAGATAGCCCTGGGCCAGCAGCGCCTCCATCATCTGCCCCAGAGCGGTTTTCCCCACCCGGTGCAGTGCGCCGTACTCCGGCAGGCGATCCAACCGGAGCTGGAGCACCCGGCTCTCCCGGCTGCCCAGCAGCACCCGCCGGAGGGCGACCAGGCCCAGGGAATAACCCAGCTGCTGCCGGATGTGGGCCGCGCAGTCCAGGATCACTCTGGCCTCCGCGGTGATGTCCCGCTCCTCCAGCTCCAGGTCACAATTGCCGCAGTTGCCGCAGCGCTCCGCATGGCTCTGACCGAAATAATCCAGGATATACCCGCGCAGGCAGCCCTGGGTCTTGCAGTATTCCACCATCTGGTCCAGCCGAACCAGATCCCGCTGCACCTGCTCCTGGGAGGCGGGCTCCTCCTCCGGCCCGCTGGGGTGAAGGATCAGGAACCGGGCCGTCTCCACGTCCCCCGCGGAATAGAGCAGGATGCACTCCGCCGCCGCGCCGTCCCGCCCGGCTCTGCCCGCCTCCTGGTAGTAATTTTCCAGGCTCTGGGGCATATTATAATGAACGACGTAGGAGACATTGGATTTATCGATGCCCATGCCGAAGGCATTGGTGGCCACCATGATGGGGGCCCGGTCATAGAGGAAGTCCTCCTGATTGTCGTGGCGCTCCTGATCGCTCAGGCCCGCATGGTAGCGGGTAGCGGGAAAGCCGTGGGCGCACAGAAGTTCGCACACCTTTTCCACATTTTTCCGGGTGGAGCAATAGATGATGCCGGACTTCCCCCGGCGCTGGCCCACCAGCTCCAGGATGGCATCCGGCTTTTTGGGCGGGCGGCGCACCTCGAAGCGGAGGTTGGGGCGGTCAAAGCCGGTGATGACCCGCAGCGGGTTTTGCAGGCCCAGCGTTTCCTCCACGTCCCGCCGCACCCGCTCCGTGGCCGTCGCCGTAAAGGCGGACACCACCGGGCGGACCGGCAGGAGCTTTAAAAAGTCCACAATTTTTAAGTAGCTGGGGCGGAAATCCTGCCCCCATTGGGAGATGCAGTGGGCCTCGTCCACCGTCACCATGGAGACCCGGCAGCTCTGGACCGTCTCCAGGAAGCCGTCCGTCAGCAGCCGCTCCGGGGCCACGTAAATGATCTTGTACATCCCCGCCCGGATGTTGCGGTACACCAGGCGGATCTGCTGCACCGTCAGGGAGCTGTTCACATAGGCAGCGGCGACCCCCGCGTTTTTCAGCGCCATCACCTGGTCGTGCATCAGGGAGATCAGCGGGGAGATCACCAGGGTCACGCCGGGCAGCAGCAGGGCCGGGATCTGATAGCACAGGCTCTTTCCGCCGCCGGTGGGCATGACGCCGAACACATCCCGCCCGGCCAGCTCCCCGTCGATCAGCGTCTCCTGCCCGCCCCGGAAGGCGGCGTAGCCAAATACACGGCACAGAATGGATTCCTTCGTCTCCATGCGTTCTTTCCCGGCTGCTCGCTCAGTCCAGTACGTACTTGGAGATCACCCGGCCCAGCAGGCCGATGTCCACGCTGCCCCGCAGCTCAAAGGTGGCCGTAAAGCCGTTGGAGAACATGAGAATCAGCTCCGTATCCGAGAAAAGCTCGGCAAAGCCGGGAGTCTGGATGGAGAAATACTGGACCTTGGAGTAAGGCATGGAGCTGAAGGACTTCCGCTTGCCGGTGATGCCCTGCACATCAATGGCAATGATCCGCTTGTTGGTAAACACCAGCTGGTCGCGCACCGTCTGGAACGCCATGACCACGTCCTCCCCCTCGATCAAAAGCCCCATCACATCATTGCGGACCGCCTCCACCCGAATGGGCTTCAGGTTCCATGTGGAATTCTCATTAAAATTGACTGCCATATATGTTTCCTCCCGTTTGTCGGTAATTGTGCCTCTATTCTACAAGGTTTCTCCCCTGTTTTCAACTTTATTTTTCTTCTTCCAGGGCAACGACACATACAGCAATTACGTGCGTAAACCTTTTGTGAATGTTAAGGCAACACCGTCAGCATCGGGCAGGCGGTGGGCGGCGGTGACCGCAGGCGCAGCGCTATGAGCACTACGATGGCGTGTTTCTCCTGCTGGACGAGGCAGACCGCTTCGACGGCGACGCCATGTGCCTCCCCGCCGCCCCCTGTGTGCGGGTGCGCTTCCGGGGCTATCATCTCCAGTCCCCGGAGCAGTACCGGCGTCTGGCCCAATACATGCAGGCCAACGGCCTGGAAATCTGCGGCTTCTCCCGGGAGATCACCATCCCTGCGCAGCCCAAATAAATTGCCCCCGCACCCGAGAAAAGGGATTGCGGCAAGCGGCATTTGGGTGTATAATTCAGTTAGTCTATGCTAACTAAGTAAGGAGGATAGATATGTCTTTTTTCCAGAATACATGCAAACCCGAGGGCCTTGCCGGGAGACTTATGGTCAGCATGATGAACGCGGGCCATACGCCCATGGCAAAATGGGGCTTCTCTCATATCCAGGTGCCCAATGACGCCGCCTGCCTGGATATCGGCTGCGGCGGCGGAGCGAATCTCCGGCGGCTGCTGGAAAAATGTCCCCAAGGTCATGTCACAGGCATTGACTATTCCGCCGTCAGCGTGGAGAAGTCCCGAAAGGCGGCCCGGGCCGCAATTGGAAAGGGCCGCTGCACAGTCCTTCGGGGAAACGTAATGGCGCTTCCCTTTGACGAGGGGGCCTTTGACCTGGTCACCGCTTTTGATACTGAACTCCAATTAAAATCTTTAAAAAAGATTTTAATTGCCTGAAGGGCATGGAGTTCATATGAGACTTGTTTTGTGATTTCTTTCCTTATAAATCACAAAACAGGCAGCGCCTTCAGGCGATGCCTTCCTGATTAAAATTAAGATTTTAATCAGGAAATAGTATCAAACTGTTTACTTCTGGCCCGACATCGGCGAAGCCTTCGCCCAGGTGTACCGGGTGCTGAAAACCGGCGGCAGCTTTCTGATCTGCAACGAGCTGGACGGCGAAAAGCCGGGGGACGAAAAATGGACCGACATGATCCAAGGGATGCGGCTCCACACCGCCGGGCAGCTGAAAGCAGCCCTGGAAAGTGCAGGCTTTTCCCATATTATGCTGGGCAAAAACGACACAGGCTGGCTTTGCCTGGTTTGTAAAAAATAGGCATACCGCAGGGGCCTCAGCCGGAAAATGGCTGAGGCCCCTGATACATTTATAAGAGTCATTCCGCCGGTCCCTCGTCCGTCCCCCCGCGGGAGAAGTCGCTCAGCAGCATTTGCTCCAGCCGCCTGGCCGCAATGCTGAGGGGCTGATTTTTTCTTCGGAACAGGCAGATGCTCCGGGGCGTGATCGGCTCTTCCAGCGTAAGCGGGTAGATGCCGGTCTGCTCCGACGAGCCCACCAGCATCTCATGCGGGACAAAGCCGATGCCCAGGTTGCAGCGAACCACCGGGAGCACCTGATCGATGGTCGCCACCTCCACATCGGGGCTGTATGGCAGGCCGTGACGCAGGAAGAAATCCGCGTAAAAGTTGTAGGTCGAGGTCCCCTCGGACAGGCTGATCAGCGGGAGATCCACAAGCTGCGCCAGGGTCACATTTCCTTTTGTCAGCTCGGAAAAGGCGGAGCCGCAGATGGGGATCTCCCGGACCTGGCCCACCTGTTTCCTGATGAGGGAATCGGGAGCGTCGGCAACATCGGGCACCAGGGCAAAATCGGCAAGGCCGTTCTGCACGGCGGCGAGGTCCCGCTGGGTGAAATTATTGATGAGGCAGATGCGGACGTAGGGGTATTCGCTGCGGTACCGCTCCAGCACCCGCAGCAGGCAGCTGCGCAGGCCAAGGCCGCTGGCCGCGATATGCACCACGCCGCTTTGCAAGCTCTGGTCGGAAATGATCTCATCCTCCGCGGCCTTGATGTTTTCAAAGGCAAGGGAAATATGGGCATACAGCTTTTCCCCCTCCGGCGTCAGCCGCACCCCCTGGGGAGAACGGAAGAACAGTGCGCAGCGCAGCTCGGATTCCAGCCGCCGGATGATACGCGAGATGTTCGGCTGATTGTTGTGGAGCGCGGCGGCGGCGTTGGAAAAACTCCTGTACTTTGCGGCGTAGTAAAAAACGCGGTAGCAGTCATAGCTAATATTCACAAAATAACCTCCTTTATGATTGGGGGATATATGAATTTTGTATATAGTCAATGCTCAATTCGTATTTCTATTTCTTGTAGAAAAAGTGCTATAATTTTTCCATCAACCTTAGGAAGCTCTGAAGCAAGTCGGCAGGACTCGCTGTCCGGCCGCGGACGATCGATTCAGAGGTTCCTGAAATGATAAGACAAACAAGAGGAGGGGTATCATGGATTACGCAAAGGAATCGCTCCGGCTCCACGCAGAGTGGAAGGGCAAGATCGAAATGGTGACCCGCGTGCCGGTCAAGACAAAGGACGACCTGTCCCTCGCCTACACCCCCGGTGTCGCGCAGCCCTGTCTGGAGATCCAGAAGGATCCCGACAAGAGCTACGAGCTCACGCGCCGCTGGAATACGGCCGCCGTCATCACCGATGGCACTGCCGTGCTGGGCCTGGGCGACATCGGCCCGGAGGCCGGTATGCCGGTCATGGAAGGCAAATGCGTGCTGTTCAAGGCCTTCGGCGATGTGGACGCGCTGCCGCTGTGCGTGAAGACGAAGGATGTAGACGCATTTGTGGAAACCGTTTACAACATCTCCGGCAGCTTCGGCGGCATCAACCTGGAGGACATTTCGGCTCCCCGCTGCTTCGAGATCGAGCGCAAGCTGAAAGAGCGTTGCGACATTCCCATTTTCCACGATGACCAGCACGGCACCGCCGTCATCACCCTGGCGGGCCTGACCAACGCGCTGAAGGTCGTGGACAAGAAGAAAGAGGACGTTCGGGTCGTTACCTCCGGCGCGGGCGCGGCAGCCATCGCCATCACCAAGCTCCTGCTTTCGGCAGGCTTCAAGCACATCACCATGTGCGACCGCAAGGGTGCGATCTACGCAGGCCGCGAGGGCCTGAACTGGATCAAGACCGAGATGGCCGAGGTCACGAATCTGGAACGCCGGGCCGGCTCTATCGCCGACATGCTGGTGGGCGCGGATGTGTTCATCGGCGTTTCCGCACCGAACACCGTCACCACCGAGATGGTCAAGACCATGAACAAGGACGCGATCATCTTCGCCTGCGCCAACCCCACGCCGGAGATCTTCCCCGACGCGGCAAAGGCAGGCGGCGCGAGAGTCATTTCCACCGGCCGCAGCGACTATCCCAACCAGATCAACAACGTTCTGGCATTCCCGGGCATTTTCCGCGGCGCTTTTGATGTGCGCGCCAGCGACATCAACGAAGAGATGAAGGTCGCGGCAGCGGAAGCGCTGGCAGCCCTGGTAGGCGACCAGCTCTCCGAGGACTACATCATCCCCGCCGCCTTTGACCCCCGGGTCGGCCCCGCAGTGGCCAAGGCCGTCGCCGAAGCCGCCCGCCGGACCGGCGTAGCACGCATCTAAGTCCTAATTAATTACAGAGTATACCAGCTTTCCTGAAAAATCAAGAAAAATAAATTCGATTCGGGAGGAAATTATCATGTCGGAAAAAAAGGAAGCCTATAAGTTGTTTAATCTACCGTGGTACTTCTTTGCGATTTTCGCAGCTGTGGTCCTGATCGCCGCTTACATGGGCGCTCTGCCCGTGGGCATGGCCGGCTGCTTCGCGTTCATGATCGTGGTTGGCACCATCCTCAATGAGATCGGCGACAAGACCCCCATCGTCCGCTCCTACCTGGGCGGCGGCGCGATCGTCATTATTTTCGGCACAGCGCTGCTGAACTACTTCAATATTCTCCCCGCCACTGTGGTGGAAAACGTCACCACCTTCTTCAAGCCCACCGGCGCGTTCCTTGATTTCTACATCGCCGCGCTGATCACCGGCTCCATCCTGGGCATGAACAGCACCCTGCTGAAGAGGGCTGCGGCCCGTTACTTCCCCGCCATCTTCGGCGGCATCATCCTCTCCTTCGCGCTGTGCATGCTCACCGCGACCATCATGGGCTACGGCACCGTCAAGGCACTGCTGCTCATCGCTCTGCCCATCATGGGCGGCGGCATGGGCGCCGGTGCGGTCCCCCTGTCCAAGATCTTTGAGAGCTCCAACGCCATGACCGCCGCAGAGGCCATCTCCGTGATGACCCCGGCCGTCGCCATCGGCAATGCCATCTCCATCGTCTTTGCCGGTATCATCGTCAAGATCATCACCAGCAAGAAGTGGAACGGCCAGGGCGCTCTGATGCAGGCCACCAGCGTCGACCCCAAGGAGCTGGAGATCAGCCCTGAGATGCAGGCCAAGCGTGAAAAGATCGACGTCAAGAATCTGGGCATCGGCCTGTTTGTTTCCTGCTCCTTCTTCGCCTGGGGCTTCATCGTTGCAAAGCTGTGGGGTAAGCTCGTTCCCAGCGTCAGCATCCACGCCTATGCCTGGATGATCATCACCGTGGCCATCTGCAAGATCTTCAACCTGCTGCCCGAGCACATTGAGGTTGCCTGCTATCAGTGGTTCCAGTTCATCATGAAGAACCTGACCACCACCCTGCTGGTCGGCATCGGCCTGTGCTACCTGAGCCTGGATACGGTTATCGAGAGTTTCAGCCTTACTTACCTGGTCCTATGCCTGGTCACCTGCGTCGGCGCGTTCTTCGGCGCAGCTCTCGTGGGCAAGTGGGTCGGCTTCTATCCCGTGGAGGCCGGTATCACCGCAGGTCTGTGCATGGCCAACATGGGCGGCACCGGCGACGTGGCCGTTCTGTCCGCCTCCGACCGCATGGAGCTGATGCCCTTCGCGCAGATCTCCTCCCGTCTTGGCGGCGCGATCATCCTGATCATCGGCAGCCTGCTGCTGTCCACTCTGGGTGCGCTGCTGTAAGCGTAACATCTGAATCGTAACATACAAATACAGGGAACGCACCGATTTCGGTGCGTTCCCCCCTTATAAGGAAACATATGACAAAATCTGATTGCATCCAGTGCGGCGGCGCGGCGCGGTATTCCTTCGAAGCGCTGGAGATCCATACCCTGCACGTCCGGGACCTGAAGGGCGAAAAGCGTGTCCAGGCCCTGGGCGGCCGCACGGAATTTCACGTGTGCGCCGACTGCGCGCAAAAGCAGCTTCAAAAGAACCGGGAGGGCGTGCATGCAAAGGAGCTCCTTCCCTTCGCCGTGATCCTGCTGCTGGGCATCGTCTGCGCCGCCGCGTTCTGGAACGGAGAGGGCGCTTTCCGGCTGTTTGGTATCTGCGGCGTGATCTGCGGCATCCTCGGCATCGTAAGCACAGCAAAGGGAGTCAGACAGCGGCAGGAGCAGTATGATAATCTCCCGGAAGAAGACGCCCTTGAAAAGGCCGCCTGGGAGGTGGCCGTGCTTCGCGCCCCCCGCAAGCAGGGCGACCATGACCTCACCTATCTCCCCATCACGCAGGAAACCCTGGCAATGAAAAACGGCGACCTGATGATCGCCTACAACCTCCTGCCAGACATCGCCGTCCAGGCCTGGAACACCCTCCACCCCACCCCCCAGGACCGGCAGGGAACCGAGGATAGCGGTACTGCTTCCCCCACGGATGGGACTCCCTCGTAATTTTATTCCATCCAGCGCAAGCAACCGGCTGCACCATCTTCGGTGTGGCCGGTTGTCTGTCAAAAATAATTTATGATATTGAGGTCACCATTCTGTGCAGAGATCACACGATTCTCTGCCAATATCTCCGGGTGGGAGTTCATACTGTCATCGTCGTCTATCCCCCGAATGACCCGGCAGGGGACGCCCGCCGCAAAGCAATTGGGCGGAATATCTCTGGTAACAACACTTCCCGCACCAATCACGCAACCATCCCCTATGGATACCCCTGGGCACACAGTTACACCCGCACCCAGCCAGCAATCATTTCCAATTCGAATTGGCTTTGCATAGCACATTACAGCGATCTTTCCGTCCGGCTTCTGTAATCCACGCCGTTCCTTTGGGTGCATAGGGTGCAGCGGTGTAACAAGCGTCACATTCGGGCCAAACATACAGTCATCACCAATCGTAACACGGGCATCATCTTGGATCGTCAGATTAAAATTCCCGAAGAAACGTTTTCCAATAGTGGTGTGCGTCCCATAGTGGAAGGCAATCGGGCCTTGAATAAAGCTCCCCTCTCCAAACGCTCCCAGCATCTTCTCCAGGATGTTCAGACGCTTCTCCTTTTCATCTTCATAGGTTTGGTTGTATTCCACACTCCAGTTGTGGGCACGCAGCTTTATTGCGACCAGTTCTGGATCCGCCGGATCGTACAAGATCCCTTTCTCAATCTTTTGTTCTTCTTTCATTCCATGCTCCCTTATGTTTAAGGCAACACCGCACAATTTGGCAAGAAGCCCCAGCCTGGATTTTTGGCTCAATTCAAAGTTTGGAAAACGAAGGAATACTGTATGTACCCGCAAGGGGTATGCCGCATCCGTAAGCCAGCTTACGCTGGCAACGGCTGCGCAATATTTCTCGTTTTTCATACTGAAGAAGTGGGGCAAAAGACGGCTGCGGCTCGCAGACACAATTGCGCGGTGTTGCCTTAATTTGGGCTGCGCAGGATACGCCAATAAGGCGTCGCCTGTGCAGCCCTGTTTTTTACGGAATGTCTACCAGCGTGCCGCCGAGCTGGGCACTTTTTTCGCAGGCAAACAAGGCCCGCATTGCCTTCAAAACGCTCTCCGCCGAGATCTCCGGCTCCGTATCGTTTACGATGCAGGCAACGAACAGGTCGATCACGCCGGACGCGGTCTGCTTGTCATTGGTCTGGATCACATCCGTGTCATAGACCTCTTTTTCATTGGGACCGCGCTCAATCACAATGGAGTGATTCGGGTCACGGTAGATGTGCATGGCCCCCAGGCTGCCGTAGATGGAGGTCGAGTTGTCCTCACAGCCATAGTTCGTCCAGCTGGCGTTCATGGTGCCGATCACACCGTTGGCCATCACAAATGTGCAGAACGCGTTATCATCCACCGTGATGGGGGTGCCGTCCGGGTACTTCTTTTGCAGCGTCCCCAGCACCGCGGATGCCCTGACCACCTGCTGATCCAGCAGATACACCATCAGGTCCGTTTTATGCACGCCCAGGTCCGCCATTGCGCCGAAGTGGCTGCGGTTTTTATCCATGAACCAGGAATTTTTCCCATCAATGCTCCAGTTATCCGCGCCGGAATGGGAAAAAGTGGTACGGAAGGAGATCACGTCACCGATCGCGCCGCTTTGCAGCAGCTCCCTCGCCTTCCGATGGGCAGGGGTCAGCCGCTGATTCTGGCCGATCATCAGCTTCTTCCCCGTCTGCCGGGCGGTTTCCGCCATTGCCTCACAGTCCGCCAGGGTGACCGCCATGGGCTTTTCACACAGCACATGCTTCCCCGCCTTCAGGGCGGCAATGGAGATCTCTGCATGGGTAAAGTTGGGCGTCAAAACGCTTACCGCATCGATCTCCGGATCCGCCAGCAGCGCCTGATAGCTGTCGTAGGCTTTCCCGCCGTATCGGGCCGCCAATTCCTCTGCTCGGGAGAGATTCACGTCAAAAAAGCCTTTCAGCTGGGCATGCTCATTTGCCGCGTATTCGGGGATGTGCCGCAGCTGAGCAATCCTGCCGCAGCCGATGATGCCGATTCCGATTTTTTTCATCTGCCGATCTCCTTATTCCGCCAGCCCATACTGCCTCAGGCGCTTCAGCTTGCCCTCATGGGTCTTCTTCTGCCAGCTCTGCTCCCCAGGCTCCTGATCCTCCGGCAGGTTTTCCTTGAGGAACCGCACTGCCTTGGGCAGCGCGTCGGGGATCGTCAGGACCTCGCACTCCATCTCGATACTGGCCACGTAATCATAGCCGCACCGGCGAAGCTCCGCGAAAACATTGCGCCAGAATTCCGGCCCGTGCCCGTAGCCCATGCTGCGGAAATTCCAGCTGCGCTTTCTCGGCTCATCAAAATAGGCCGTATTGATCAGTCCGTTTTCCCGCACCAGCTCCGCATCCATGGAAATATCCTTGGCATGCATATGATAGATCATTCCCTCCAGCTCCCGGATCACCAGGATGGGGTCCATCCGCTGCCAAAGCAGATGGCTGAAATCCAGGTTGACGCCGATCTCGGGGCCGCACTCCTCCCGCAGGCGCTTCAGACTCCTGGGGTTATAGCAGCACTGGCCGGGATGCAGCTCCAGGCCGATCCGATCAACGCCATGCTCCCGGGCAAACGCTGTGAACCCCCGCCAGAAGGGCAGCAGCTTCTCGTTCCACTGCCATTCATACATCTGGGCATAATCCATGGGCCAGCTTACGGTCACCCAGTTGGACAGGCTCGCGCCCTCCCAGTCACCGGGGCAGCCAGAGAAGCAGTTGATGTTTCTCAGCCCCAGCTTTTCCGCCAAAAGCACCGCATTGCGCATGGAGCGGACGCTGAGCTCCCGGGTCGCTTCATCGGGAGAGACGGGATTGCCATGACAGGACAGAGCGGAAATTTCCAGCCCGTGATCGGCAATGCAGCCCCGGAAGGCGGCCAGCTTGTTCTCATCCGCCAAAAGCTGCTGCGGGTCGCAGTGCGCAAAGCCGCTTTCCTCGCCGCAGCCCAGCTCTACCATCTGGATGCCTGCGGCCTGGATCTTCCGCATGGCCTCTTCTATGGGAAATTCCCGAAATGCATTGGTATAAACGCCTACTTTCATCTGACAGTTCCCTCCTTCTCCGGCAGAAATGTTCTTTGATATGCCCGGATGGATTCCTTCCACCAGCACTCGGAGGCCTGCTCCCGCACCAGAATGCTGCTCAGGAACGCAACGCTCTTGCGGATGCCTTCGTCCTGGCCAATGGTATTATCCTCGTGTTCAATGCTGACGGTGCCGTCATAGCCCGTCTGGGCCAGGGCGGTGATGATCTTTCTCCAGTAGGATACGCTGGTCCCGTTTCCAGGAATGCGGAAGGAGAAGGGCGTATATTTATCCCCAAACGCGCCCATGGGGGAGAAAAATCCGTTTTTCCCCATCTCTGTCTCGTCCACATAGGTATCCTTGGCATGGAAGTGGTAAATGCAGCCGGAAAGCTTGCGGATGGCGGTGGGGATATCAATTCCCTGCCAGATCAGGTGGCTGGGGTCAAAATTTGCGCCGATCTCGGGGCCGCAGGCCGCCCGCAGCCGCAGCAGTGTTTCCGGGTTGTATACGCAGAAGCCGGGGTGCATCTCAATTGCGATCTTCGTCACATGATGCTCCCTTGCGAAGGCTGTAAACGCCTTCCAGTACGGGATCAGCACCTTCTCCCACTGATAATGATTTGCCGCCACCGCGTCAAAGGGCCACACCGTTGTTGTCCAATGAGGGTACTTGGCATTCTCCTCGCTTCCGGGACAGCCGGAGAAGCAGCAGATGGTGTCCACGCCCATTTTCTCCGCCATCAGCACGGCATTGCGCATAATATGGTCATACCGCTGCGCGATCTCCGGGATGGGATGGACGGGGTTGCCGTGGCAGGAAAAGGCGCTGATGGTCAGCCCCGACGCCTGAATCGACCGGCGGAATGCCTCAAACTTCTCCTCGTCATGGAGCAGCACATCCGGGTCACAGTGGTGGATCCCCGGCGTGCCGCCGCAGCCGATCTCCACGGCGTCCAGCCCCAGCTTCTTAAAATAATCCAATGCCTCGTCCAGCGTCAGATTGCAGACAACATTGGTCAGAATTCCCAGTTTCATATGTCACGCTCCTGTTCCTGTTGGGATATATCGGGATACGTTCCGATAGGCAAGCGCAATGCCTCTGCGGATCGCGTCGTCATTCTCTTCAAAATTACGGTCCTCCACTTCCACGCAGGCACTGCCCGCAAAGTGAATATCATACAGCGCGCTGCAGAACCGCGCCCAGTCGATGTCCCCCAGCCCGGGAAGCTTCGGTGACATAAAATCCAGGGGGTACGCCATGCGTCCCACCGCGTTCAGCTTGTCCCGAAACACATGGGTATCCTTCAAATGAACATGGAAGATCTTATCCGCATAGGTATACAGCGGCTGGATATAGTCCATATCCAGGATCACGCAATGGCTGGGATCATAGTTCAGTCCCAGGCAGTCGCTGTCGATCCGTCTGAACATTTCATCCCAGATGGCAGGGGTGCTGGCAAGGTTATTTCCGCCGGGCCATTCGTCCTTTGAGAAGAGCATCGGGCAATTTTCGATGGCAATGCGGACCTGCTTCTCCTCGGCCTTTTTTACGATCGGCTCCCAAACCTGCTCATAGAACTCCAGGTTTTCCTCCACGGTTTTGAATCGGTCCCGGCCGATAAAGGTATTCACCAGGCCCACGCCGGTTTCCGCCGCCACATCAATCAGGCGGTAAATGTGGCGGATCGCCAATGTCCGCTCCGACTCGTCGGCGCTCAGCGGATTGGGATAGTAGGCCAGGGCACAAACCGGCACGTTTTTCTTCCGGGCATAGTCCAGCTCCTGCGTCAGCTGCTCCGCCGTCAGCGCGTCCACATCCAGATGCGTCACACCGGCATAGCGCCGGGTTGCCGCCTGCTTCGGCCAGCAAGCCGTTTCCATGGACTCGAAGCCGATCTGCGCACACAGATCCACGGCCTGCCGGAAGCTTTTTCCTGCCAAAATGGCGGACAACAGTCCAAGTTTCATAGGCATTCCTCCATTTTTCGCAGAAAGGGCCCGGGAGGCCGGCTCCCGGGCCCTTTCCTATTTATTCCATCGGAAACAGGTGATTACAGGACCTCGCACATCTGCGCCAGATTGTCCAGGGTGATGTCCAGCCAGGCGTTGCCGTAGATGTTGGTGCCGTCCACGGTGATGCTGTGATAGCCCTCAAAGCCCAGGTCGTCGCCGGTCTGGATGGTCTTGCCCTCGATCAGCCGCTTGCCCACTTCATAGGCAGCGTACTGCGCGGCGCCGGGATACCACATAGCGCCATAGGTGATGGTGCCGGACTCATAATAAGTCTTCTGGCCGGAGGCAGTGCCAACCGCCAGTACCTTCACGGTATCCTGCATGCCAAGCTCTTCGATCGCGCGGCATACGCCCGCGACACAGGAGCTGGAGCCGATATAGAACACCTGCAAATCGGGATTGGCCTGCAGGAACTGCTTTGCCATGGTGTAGGAGGTGTCAGAGTTCGCGCCGCCCTCCAGGGGAACCACGTTCTCGCCGTCCATATCGTTCTTGCAAACCATGTCGGGGTAGTTTTCATTGGCGTGGGCGAAGAAGGCCTTTGCCCATGCCATGTGCGCGGGAGTGGTCAGGGTGCCGACCACCAGCGCATACTTGGCGTCCTTGCCGATGAGCTCCGCGCACTTGTCCGCGAAATTCTGGCCAAAGGCCTCATTGCTGAAAGCGTCCACGTTGTAGTCGATATTGACCAGGCCAGTGCCCTCGTGGGTAACGACCTTGGTGCCCTGGGCGCGGGCCTGCTTCAGCAGCGCGTCGCAGGCGTCTGCGGCAATGGGAACCACCGTCAGGATATCGGGCTGCAGGGCGATGGCATCCTCCAGGCACTGCAGCTGCGCAGCGGAATCCATGGAGGTCGGTCCAATGTAGTGATGCTCAGCGCCGTTTTCCTCTGCCCACTTGGTGCCTTCCCAGTCCATGGAATCGAACCAGTTGCTGCCGATGGCCTTAACCACCGTGGCAACGACCAGCTTCTTCTGGGGCTGCTCCGTCGTCTTGGTGTCCTCCGTCTTGGCAGTGCTGCTGCCCTGTGTCGTTGCGGTGGTGCCGCTGCCTGCGCCGCAGGCGGTCATGCCCAGCACCAGGCAAAGCGCGAGAACCATTGCGATCAGTTTCTTCATTTGTGTTTCCTCCCAGTTTTTTATTTAATAAACAGCTTTCCGTGCTGTCTATTTCCTAAGCTTTGCATTTTTTCGGAAAAGCATTCTGAATCTTGCCTTCATCTGAGGTGTTGCAAACACCAGCAGGGCAATCAGCATCAGGCCCCAGATGGTATTTCTGGTAAAGTTGCTGGCGCCGGCCAGGGTCAGGCCGCTGGAAATGATCTGGATGCAGAACAGCGAAATAAAGATGTTCAGAACTTTACCGCCGCCGGCCACCACCCACGCGCCGCCCATCAGCACCACCAGCATGCCGGTGCTGGTCAGGGAATTGCCGTAGTCCGGGCGCAGCGCGCACATTCTGGAATAGCTGGCAATGCCGCCTATTGCCGAGAAGAGGCCGGAGAGCATGTAGCTCTTCATCAGCGTTTTAAAATTGGAATTGCCGCTGTACCGATTGGCGACCGCGTTGGCGCCCAGCAGACGGCACTGCGCACCGAAGGCCGTTTTTTCAAAAACAAACTCCGCAATGGCGTAGCAGATCACTGTAAGGATCAGCAGATACGGGATCGCTCCGAACAGGCTCTCCGCCCCCAGGGCCGAAATCGCATCCGGCGCGCCCACAATGGCATTGCCCTTGGTGATGACCAGGGCCATGCCCTGGAAGAGCATGCTGGTGGCGCTGGTCACCAGCACCGCCGTCAGGCCCAGCCCCGCCACAAAGTAGCCGTTGATAACGCCGCTGAGTACGCCGATCACCAGGGAAACCACAATGCCAACGATCAACCGGGCCGTGGGGTCCTGGATCACATTGCCCAGCACAAGTCCCTGCATCACGCTTCCGCCGCAGATCGCGGAGAAGTTCGCCACCGCCACAATGGACATGTTCAGGCCGCCGGAAACCACGATCACAAAGGTCGCCAGGGCGTAAACGCCGATCTCCGCCAGCTGCCGGCTCATGGACTGGAAGTTCGCCATGGTGTAGAATTTATCCGGCTTAAAGGATCCGACCACCACCGCCAGCAGCACCAGGACGGCCAGCAGGATGAAGGTCTTTTCATTCTGTTTCCATTTGCTCGTTTTCAACTGCCTCGTCCTCCCCTCAGTTCTTGTTCATGCGGATCTCACTCAGCGAGGAGACCAGCACGCCCAGCAGAATGATCGCGCCTACCGCAAAGGTCACATAATATACGGGAACACCCAGCAGGATCAGGTTGCTCTTGATGACGGTAATGATCGCCACACCGGCCAGCACGCCGCCGACGGAGCCCTTGCCCTCCTTCATATTGCAGCCGCCGAAAATGGAGGCCGCGATCACATCGCTTCCCTTGTCCGTGATCATTCCCGGCTCAAAGGTTCCCGCGTTGCTGTAAAAATAAATTCCCGCAATGGCGACGCACGCGCCGAAAATCGCATAAGCCAGCAGTGTGATCTTCCGGGAGCTGTAACCCACCCGCTCCACGGCCACCTTATCGCCGCCCAGGGCATAGATGCCCCGGCCGATCTGGGTGCGGTTCAGCAATATCCACAGCAGCACCGCCGTGACGATCAGCACCAGGATGCCGATGTTCATATTGGCCATCGTGCCGGAGGCGGTCCTGATGGAGAGCAGCGAGGAGGTGCGCACGTCCAGCAGCCGCTGGGGCATAGCATCCGTTTTAATGTAAGAGGATTTCAGGAAAATAAAGAAGAAGCTTCCATACACCAGATTGGTACCGATGGACACCACAAACCCGGACAGATCAAACCTGTGCGCCAGATAGCCGTTGATCATGGCGATCAGCGCGCCCACCGCTCCCGCGATCAGGAACATGGTAATAAAGTCGCCTTCATAGCCGATCAGTCTGTACAGCTTCAGGGTAATAAAGCTTGCCAGCATACTGATGCTCATGGAGGACAGGTCAAAATTTCCCGTGATCATGATGACCATCATGCCCAAGGCGGCGATGCCGTTGAAAATGGTATCGTTGATCATGCTGAAGAGGTTCGTTGCCGAGAGCACCGCAGGTTCGATGAGGGAAAACACCGCCAAAATCAGGACAAACAGCAGCACCCGGATCATGACCTCATTCATCTTAAACTTTCTTTTCATGCTCTGTCCCCCCTTACGCCTTGGTCAGCATGGACTGCAGCGCATCCTCGGTCAGTTCGCTGGACTGGTATTCCCCGGTAAAGCGTCCCTTGTTCATGACAAGGATCCGATTGCAGACGGAGAGGATCTCAGGCAGATCGTCGGAGATCACGATCATTCCGATCCCTTCATTGGCAAGTCTTTTGATCGTCTCGTGAATATTCTGCTTGGATCCGACGTCCACACCCACCGTGGGGCAGTTCAGCAGCAGCACCTTCGGCTCGATCGCCAGCCACTTTGCCAGCACTACCCGCTGCTGGTTGCCGCCGGACAGGCTGCTGACGGGATTCTTCAGGCTGCCCAGCTTGATGTTGAGATCCTGCACCCGCTGCACCACATCCTGGTGCATTTTCTCCTTATCAATGACGCCCAGCAGGTTCTGACTGAACCGGCGGATGATACCGGCAGAGATGTTCCGCTCGATCTCCACATTCAGGAAGAGGCCCTGGGTCAGCCGGTCCTCCGGCAAATACCCGATGCCGGCGTTTACCGCACTGTCGCTTCCGTTCAGTGCGACCTTCTTTCCAAACAGGGAAACCGTTCCCCCATCCAGCTTCCGCAAACCGAAGATGGCCTCTGCCAGCTCCGTGCGTCCGCTTCCCAGCAGTCCCGTGATGCCAAGCACCTCTCCCCGGTGCAGGGAGAAGGTGATATGCTCGAAATGTCCATCCAGATTCAGGTCCTCCGCCTGGAAAATCGTCTCGCCGATCTCCTTGGGGACGAAGGGCGTGAACGTCACCTGCCGGCCGGTCATGTAATAGGAGATCTTCTCCCGGTCAAAGTCCTCCTTAGGGCCGTCGATCACATTTTTTCCGTCCCGCAGGATGCACAGGCTTTCCGCCACCTGCAGCACCTCATCCAGCTTGTGGCTGACAAAGATCAGGGCGATCCCCTTGGCCTTCAGCCCGGCGATGATGTCGTACAGCGCGTGCACCTCCTTGGAGGTCAGGGCGGTGGTGGGCTCGTCCATGATGATGAGCTCCGCGTCCAGCAGCAGCGCCCGGCAGATGGCCACCACCTGCTTTTCTCCCACGGAGAGTCTGCGCACCTCGGCATCCAGGTCCAGGTCAATGCCGATCTCATTGATCACCTTTTGGGCCAGCTCCCGGTTCCGCTTCTTGTTCACCGTCTTGTACCGGTGATAGAGGTTGTACTCCATGGTAATGTTCTCTGCGACGGAGAGGTTGGGGAACAGTGAGAAATCCTGGTAAATGACCTGAATACCGGCAGCGATCGACTCTCTGGGCGTCAGGGAGGTATATTTTTTTCCTTTGATAATGATCTCGCCGCTGTCCGGCGTGTAGACGCCGGAGATGATTTTTATCAGCGTCGATTTTCCGCAGCCGTTTTCACCGGCCAGACATTTGATCTCACCAGGGCGCAGCCGCAGCTCTACATTATCCAGCGCCTGCACCGCTTGGAACGCTTTGCTGACGCCATGTATTTCCAAATAGTATTCGCTCATTCCCGCTCCTCCTGTTTTGTCTCGGTCCGTTTCGCCCGCTGACCTTTTGTGGTGTCATCATATTCCATTTTTCAGAAAATTTCAATATCTTTTTCTGAAAAAATCTATTTTTGTCTAATATAATGCCGTAACCGTCTATATAGCAATGAAAATAATGAAAAATCCAGTTATATTGCATAGCTTCTGAATTTTTTTCATTTTTCTCTTTACACGGTCTGTTTCTGCCTGTATAATACAGGGGAGGTGAGGTGCATGGAGAAAAGAAAGATCCGCATTCAAGACATCGCACAGCAGGCCGGAGTATCCAACGCAACGGTATCCCGTGTACTGAATAACCAGGGGCTTGTGAATGGAGAGACCTACCGCAAGGTTCTGGACGCAATGAACGCGCTTGGCTACCCCCATACCCTGCGGGTCAGCACAAGCAGCGGAAAAAGCAGTTCTCCCGACCTGATCATTCTGAGTCTGCCCGCCATCAGCAACCCCTTTTATTATGAAATTGCCGTGGGTGCGCAGAATGCCGCCAAGCGCTTTGGCTACCGGGTCCTGATCAGCAACAGTCCGCTGGATGCGGATGGTCTGGAGCAGCTCACAGCCCTTGCCAAATCCAATGCCGTCGCCGGTGTCATTTCGCTGAACAGCATGACCAGCGCCACACTGGAGCGGCTGTGCGCCGTGACGCACGTGATACAGTGCTGTGAATATTGCGACGGAAGCAATGTTCCCTTTGTCTCCATCAACGACTACCAGGCGACCCGCACTGCCCTCGCGCACCTGTACTCCCACGGGCGCAAGGACATCGCCCTGATCAACGGCCCGCTGGGCTTCAAATATGCCCGCCACCGTCAGGCAGCTTACCTGGACTTTTTGCAGGAGAACCGGCTCCCCATTCGGGAGGATTGGATCATCCAGCTGTCCTCCGTAGATTTCTCCATTGCCGTCGCCTCTCTGACGCAGCTGCTTTCCAGACCCAATCCGCCGGACGCGATCTTCGCCATTTCCGATGTGTTTGCCGTCGCCGCCGTAAAGGTCGCCAAGAAATGCGGCCTGCGCATCCCCCAGGATCTGATGATCGTGGGCTTTGATAACATCGACGTATCCTATATGTTTGAGCCCACCATTACCACGGTCAATCAGCCCAAGCAGCAGCTGGGCTACATGGCCTGCGAGCTGCTGGTGGAGCAGATCTCCAACCCGGAAGCGCCCCTGAAGCAGCTCTTCCTGGATACGGAATTGATCGTCCGCGAAAGCACAACGGCTTGACCTTCCCCTGGGCCGGTCTCACCCATACAGCAAAAGAGCGAGCAAACTGATTTCGCAGGTCGGTTTGCTCGTTTTTCGTTTTCAATGTTCAAAAGGATTCCGTTTGCTTTCGGCGGGGATTTGTGCTACACTGTGGGGCAGAAGGATGTTTGGGCAGTGCCGGGGTGCCTGAGGCATTGCGGAGCACGTGGAGCATGGAGGCCAGAGAGAAGCAATGGAAAGAACAGAACCGCTTCAGGTCGTTATTTGTGATGACGATCCTGTTATGCTGCAATACCTCCGGGAACTGACGGAAAAGGCGCTGGCCTCGGAAATCTTTGCGGTCCGCACGGCCCTGGCTCCCGGGGAGCTGGACGGGCAGGCCCGCAGCGCCCACATTCTGGTTCTGGACATTCAGATGCCGGAGCAGAGCGGCATTGCCCTGGCAAAGGCCGTTTCCCGGGAGAATCCCGACTGTCAGATCGTATTTGTCAGCGGCTTTGTGTGCTACGTCAGCGACGTTTACGATGTGCCCCATGTGGCGATGGTCATGAAGGACCGGCTGGAGGATCAGCTGCCGAAATTTCTGCTGCGCGCTGCCCGGCAGGCCCGGCAGCAGGCCAGGAAATGGATGACCGTGCAGATCCGGGGCAAGGAGGAGCGGGTGCTGGTATCCAACGTCCGCTATCTGGAGCGCAGCGGCCACGTGACCCGGATCTACCTCAAGAACGGCCAGAGTCTTCAGACCCGTGAGAAGCTGGATACCCTGCTGAGCCGGACGGGGGAAGCGACCCTGTGCCGCTGTCATGTCAGCTACGCGGCCAATCTGCGCTGGGTGGATTCTCTGGACGGGCAGGGCTTCCGTATGCGGACCGGCGAACGCCTGCCCATCAGCCGCACCCATCTGCACCGGGTCCGGGATGCGTTTTTCGGGTATTTACAGGAGATAACATAAAGCAGCACCGCACATTTTTCCACTGTGCGGTGCTGCTTCTTATGTCTTTGGCAGGTGCAGGATCAGCGTGGAGGTGAACCAGCCGTCGCTGTACTCCGTTTGGAAGCTGCCGTCATACTGCTTGGCCAGGCGGTTCAATATGCCCAGCCCCAGCCCGTGGGATCGCAGCGGATCGCTGCGGTCCTTTTTTTCGGGGGCGGCGGCCGTATTCCGGCAGCGGATCACCAGGCAGTCCTTTTGGACTGCGGCCCGCAGCTCGATGGTCTTTTCCGCCGCGCCGCTGTTTGACGCGCCCTGGATGCTGTTGTCCAGCAGGTTGGAGAAGGCGCTGCACAGGTGGGCGTTCTCAATGGGCAGCTGGGGCGGCAATTGGGCATCCAGGGAAAGTTCGATGTGGTTTTCCCGGCACTGGCGGGCCTTTTCGTCCAGCACCGCGTCCACGATCAGGTTGCCGCAATACCTGGGGCCAACCTTCTCCCGAATACTGGTGCGCAGCAGGTCCAGCTGGCGGCGCACCTGCTCGTTCTGTCCCTCGTCCAGGAGGCGGTAGGCGGCGGTGAGCTGGTTGTTCAGGTCATGACGGATCTGGTTGACGGCGAGGATGTTTTCCTGGAGCTGGCGGTAGTAGTCCGTCTGCACGTTCAGCTGCTGCTCGGCGGTTTGCAGCTGGGCTTCCGTCTGGGCGGCGCTCTGGAGCTTGCGGATGCTGACCACGGCGCAGATATCCGCCGCCACGGACAGCCCCGCGGCAATGTGCAGCGGCAGGGAAATGCCCATGGTCTGGTCAACTTCCAGCAGATAACGGTTGATGATGTTCAGGGAGACCATCTGGCTCAGGGGCACCGGGGCCACCAGCAGCAGATTTTTCAGCTTGCCCGGATTGCTCCAGAGCCAATTCATCAGCCGCAGCACCGCCGGATCCAGAACAAACAGCGTCAGCGCGCACAGGCCGCCCATGATGGCATTTCCGTAGTCCCGTTTGTCCACCAGATATTCCGGCGGAATGCCCAGCGCCTTCGCGGCGGGGAAAACCACCAGATTCAGCAAATAGTTCTCCAAAATCTGCGCGGCCAGGAATGCCAGCATATAGATGCAGGCCTTGACGCGGAAGCCTTTTTTCGCAAAGATGCCGGACAGGCTGATCGAGAGGAACAGGATCAGTATATCCAGCTGGGCAATACCCGGTGTAATCAGGTAGTTGTTGATCCCCCACACCGGCACCTGCAAAACAATGAACATCGTCTTGAACATCCCCGGATGCTCCATGGGGACGGCCCGGGTCATGTAATGCGCAAGAATATACGTGGAGAAACTGATTGCCGTCAGATTCGCAAGAACGACCAGAAACATAAAAAGTCCTTCTTTCATCTATGGCAACGCCGCGCAATTGTGTCTGCGAGCCGCAGCCGTCTTTTTGCCCCACTTCTTCAGTTT